>TARA_R110000851_G_scaffold96792_2_pt1 | contig 42426 bp, 61 predicted proteins | sample TARA_R110000851 | Tara Oceans TARA_R110000851 (sample SAMEA4397627) | marine metagenome | biome: Polar Biome; feature: [DCM] deep chlorophyll maximum layer (ENVO:01000326); material: water (ENVO:00002006), including particulate matter (ENVO:01000060) such as... | depth 17 m
TAAGTCGGCAAGGGCGTCAGCTACTTCAACCATATCTACTTCAGCGCGGTTAGGGTTTTGCTTAATAGTAACAATAGGTCCATTTAAGGGTTCAGTATTAGCTATTGTTAATATTAACCCAAGGCCATCACATAGCTCTAGTAGCTCTTCAGCTATAAGGCTAACACGTAACTCACGGGTCTTTTGATCCTGAGTATCAATAGTGGTAGGTGTTGGGTGACCGAAGGTTTGGTGAAACTCACGTACCAATTCAACAGTCGGGACAGGCTGAAAACCCTTGATAGAAGCATCAATTAATTCAGGTGTTAACCGTGGGGCGTCTAACCCTTTGTCTTGGATTTGTTTTTCTATTTCTTGTTCGGACATTTTTATTACCTAATAAAAAGACGCCCCCTATGTTAGCGGGACGTAAATACCAACGGGAGGAAAGAGTTAAACTAACTTAGCGAACATTGCTTTTAACTGAGCCGGAGTACAGTCGTCAACCTTGCTAAGGGCGCTAGCACCGTGTTCAGTCATGATAGCTTTAGCTTCGTCACGACCAGCTGACTTGGAATATGCTTTAAGAGCCGTCTTAACAGCTTCGGCGGTTACTTCAGAAGTATCTTCTTCAAGACCGTCGTCTTCATCACCAAAGCCGTCGTCTTCCGGTTCATCAGCAGCGGGAGCGGTTTGTGGACCTGCTACCCATAGCGCAATAACTTCGTCATATTGGTTAGCGGATACGGCGGACATACTACGACCAAGGCTAGAACCTACCTTAACGCCTGCGTCTTTTAATACTTGCATGGTGAATTCTTCACCGTGGTCTTTCTTGGCTTTCTTGGCTGCGTTTTTGAGCTCTTCCAAAGTAGTGGTAGAAGCTTCTGCAGCGCCTTGACTAGCTGACTTCAGGTCGTCAGCAGCTACGTCGGCGTCAGCCTGTTTAGCTGGTGCGCTGGTGGATAGTGCTGCTTTAATGTTAGCGCCTTCAGTTGTATAGGCGGCACCTAAAACGATACGGTTAATCTGATCAATCTTAGAAGCATTAGCTGGGATTAGCTCTAGAGTATATGTTACTTGAGACATTGGATATTCCTTCTGGTTTAATAGGTTGTTTTCTGGTTTTCTGCGTTAGTGCTTAACCAGTGGCAATCACTATATATGGTCGGTATATGCAAAGCAACCCTTAAATCCATATTCATTAAAATAACTCACAAAAGATACCCGCTTTACAACCTCATAAAAGTAATGCAAACTGGACGCCACAAATTACCTATATAAGCAGGAGTAACAAAATGTTTCCGTACACCAAGGCACAATTAAAATCCATGCGTACCGAGGCACTGAACGACCTTGTGTCCTTTGCTGGTGGGCGTACCCACTTAGCTAAAATGCTAGGAAAGCCTCTTCCAACTATTAATAGTTGGATAGACCGTGGGATGATTAGTACCTATGGAGCGGTGGCGGTATCTAATCACTCTGCCTTATGTGAGCAGTTTCCACTCGAAAGAATGCGTCCTGGCCTATAAGGAAGTCCCGTGAATTATAATAAAGACCAATTAGTACCCTATAAGGAATTAGGCTCGGAGTTGATACCACTCCACATCTGGAATAAACAGATAAAAGGGAAGGGAAGGGGTAAAACCCCAATAGATAATGAATGGACTACCGAAAGCTATACCCAGTCACCCTCTACTTATAATAAGTGGGCGGACAAAGGGTTTAACATCGGTTATCGCATACAGGATAATGAATTAATTGTCGATCTAGACCCCCGTAACTATAAGGAAGGCATTAACAGTGAAGAACTTATCGCTCAGCTATTTGGCTTCCGTGACTTTGATGAACTTATTTGGGAAGTTCCTGTTGTTCATACTGGGGGCGGCGGCTGGCATATCTACTGCCTGTTACCTACTGATTTTGATTATCGATGTATTCGTAAATGTTTAGAACACATTCCTGGCGTTGACTTTAAAAAGAAAGGCGGGTATGTGGTAGCCGCTGGTAGTAGACACCCGAACGGTGAATATTATGAATGGGAAAACACTGGCCCGCGCGTAGACGTCCCTCCTGTATTGTTAAACATGCTTGAGCGTGAAATTAAAGAGTCTGAATACGTCAGCGGGTATGGTGCGTTTAATGGTGCTCAGCTCGGGTCATTAGTATTGGATAAACTGTCGGTAGAGGATTACTCTGGGAATGATAGCTGGGAACCCTTAATGATGGCAGCCCATCACGCGACAGCGGGTGAAGGTGTTGAGGAGTTTATTGATTGGTCGTTAGGTGATAGCGAATACGCTGGTGATGAAAATGCTATCCGTAACCGTTGGGAATCTCTAGACGACAGTAACTCAGTGAGCCGAACGGCGGCGTCCTTAATCCATGAGCTCAAACAACACGGTGAAGACGTTAGTGGTGCAAAAGCTGTATTGGAATTTGGTACTCAATCCAACCTATCTGATATGGATGACGATGATACTGAAGAGGCGGCTATGCTCAAGGAGGCCCGAAAAGCGGCTGAAGAGATAGACATCGCTGAACTCCTGCAAGTACCAAAGGAAACATCCGGTGTTGAAGGCGCAGCAATCCAAGCGGCTAATGAGTTAAGCGCAGCGTCGTCAATGGAAGACAAGATGAAAGTTATCCGTCTTATTAAAGCCAGCTCATTAGAGGAAAGTATTGAGGCTCAGGAAATTATCATTAAGAATAAGGTAATGTCCCAAGGCGCAATCAACAAACGTCTTAAGGCGTTACAAGATAAAATCCTAGACTCAATTACAGAGGTACTCGCCAACACTACAATCGAAATAGTGTTTAAGAACGGTAAACATATTATCACCGAGCCTAACAAACAAGTCTGGGCTTTCCATAAGACTCACTGGAAACCCATGTCTGACGAGTACCTTGGAAAGATTGTTTATGGTGTGCTTGATACCCTCAAAACCAAAATGACTATCGAGGCCACGGAAGTCGGGCTGGTGTCAATGGCTATACGGGGAATCCGTATGAGGTCATCAGTCTTGACATCCAGGTTATTCAACACAGAGGTTTATAAACCTGTTATCAACTGTTCTAACGGCGAGGTATGGATTAACAAGGATGGGACTCACACACTCAAGGCACATAATTATCGCTCGTATCAATTACGTTGTCTCAATGTAGATTACGACCCTTCCGCTAAGTGCCCTCTATTTATGCAAACGGTCGCAGAGATATTCGATAACTTTCTTGACGGCGATGAGATGGTAGAGTATCTCGGTGAAGTAATGGGGTACATAATCCAGCCCTATAAACCTGACGCGAACTGGTGGATGTTCCGAGGTCCTGGGGGTGATGGTAAGTCCACTATTATTAAAGTGTTAGACGGTATTCTTGGTGACGCTCTTCACAGTGCTGACGAATCCCTGCTTGGCACTGGTGGAGGAGGTTCTAATAATCACGCCACTACAGACCTAGTCGGGAAGCTTGCAGTAGTTATCCAAGAACTCCGTGCGGGCAAACCGCTTAATGATAGTGGGTTGAAGATGCTCGCCGAGAATACTAAAATGACCGCCAATCCCAAAGGGAAAGACACATTTAGTTTCAACTACATCGGTTCTCTTATCATGTGTTGTAACTTCTTTCCAGTGATTAAAGACACGTCAGAGGGTACGGTTCGTCGTGCTAATGTTATTCCTTTTAACCGTCAGTTTGTTAAAAACGGGGACGCGGATAGCAATCGAACTCGTTCAATACTTGAGAATAAAGATGAGCTTGCTGGTGTATTAAATTACATGCTTGAGGGATATCAGCGGTATGCTGACCGAGGGCACTTCTCTCCGCCCGAGTCTTGCCTTTATGCAAAGGATGAGTGGCTGTGTGAAGCCAATAATGTGGTCAGGTTTGTTAAGGAGAATATTCATGTGAGTGGAGACGAAGCACATCGTATGGAACAAGGAAGTCTCGTATATAAGAGGTATGAAAGGTGGTGCGATAACAACGGTGTAAATCCGAAAGGGAGGAATGGATTCTATGGAGATTTAAATAATTTAGGAATCAAGAAGAAACTCTCCACTGGGAATACCATGTATTTGTACGGCGGAGAATTATCTATGGAGATTCTTGAGGATTCCCAAGAGTTTTAATTGTTAAATAGTTAGTTTAGGTGTGTTTAAAAAGAATACTAAGGGTGTACAAAATAAAAATGGGTTTTAGCAAATTAAATTTATACATATAACAATGTAGTAGTCCAAACCCACCTAAACTAACTATTTGATAAATATTTGGTAAGACAGTAAAAATCGGGACGCCAAACCCACCTAAACTAACTATTTGATAAATATTGAGACCAGGAGAATAGAAATGATAATTAGAAAGACAATAAGAACAAAACCTGTGGAGCTATTGGATAAATGGGACCAGAAAGAATACCGCCTGATAGTCGTGATTACATGGTGGTTCCTATTTATACCTGTCTACACTAAAGCGGATAAAATATTATGAAATATCATTGGTCGCACGACGAATCCGGATGTTGTGGTTATGAACGGTCTGAAGAAGATCTAGAAACAATACTAGATAGCGATGGGCTTGTTTCACCGATAAGCAAAGAGATGTACGATAAGAGAATCCAAGACGGATACAACACAGTGGAACCTATTATGAAACTAAGACACGTTATGATTGACCTCGAAACAATGGGAACCGTTCCGGAGATGGCGATAGTTTCTGTCGGAGCGGTATTGTTTGACCCTCGGTTAGGTAAGATAGACAAGAAGACCTTTTACCGTGAACTGGACTGGGAGTCTCAAGGGCGTTTTATAGACCCTGACACACAGAAGTGGTGGGAAGGTCAAAACGCTAAAGCTAAAGACGCCCTATACGGTCTAGAAGACCTAGGTGATACCTTGAACGAGTTGTCTGAGTGGCTCCCTGCGGATTGTAAGGTATGGGGTAATGGTTCAACCTTTGATATTAGTTGTCTCGAACATGCTTACCGTCAGTTAGATATAGCTATCCCTTGGAAGTTTTGGAATGTCCGCGACTGTCGTACAGTATTAGATATGTATGAGTCTAAACGGGGCGGATTTAATAAACAGACGGGAGGTACTTTACATAATGCGCTAGATGATGCAAAATACCAAGCAAGCTACATCAACAAGATGTGGCGTGAACTATTGGGAGACAAGTGATGATTAGGTTTTATTTACCATTTATGAAATTACCTCGATATCTGTTAGTTAGTATAACTCCTAATCCGGATGCCAAAAATTTCAGAAAAGGTAAAGTGGTATTCACTTCACCTTCTGTCGTTTATAAGCGAGGCGGTAAATTCCATATCGTAGGGATAATAGGTCGACATACTGTGACGGCTAAGGATTGTGAGGATGCGACTATTAACTTCAATGGTGTTGTCTTTCATGCTCCGATTATTTGTATAGGTGGAATCGTAAATGGATAAAGGTGTTAGTGTTGCGACCCTTAAACCTGATTTTAAAACATCAATGAAACAAGCGAGAATATTTTGTCTCTCTGAAATTAAACCTAAGATAACCCGATCTGAAATATATCACGTCTATAGATCACTAAAGAGTGGGAGTTGTTTATTTTTCAGATGTTATAAGACTCAATTAAACAAGGAGATAAGTGATGAAAGTTGTAAGTCTTAATGAATATAATAAAGTAAAGGGTTACTTGTCAGCCCGTGAACAATCTATTGCTGTTGATGGATTGTGTTTATACACAGCGGAACTAGAAGAAGAGTTAAAGGTTATGAAAGCACGGGCTAAACTAATGCTAGATGAGTTCACTCGATATCAAACAACTATGGGTAATATTATTACTATGTCTTCTCTTGAATTATTAGGAGATAAGTTATGCGAGTATTAAGTTTTATGTTGTTGATAATGTGGGTTATACTATTCATATATTGTTTCGTTAATTTAGTAAGTCTTGAATGGGTGGATAACATTAGCCGTCCTGATATACTGATGCACCACTGGGAATATCTAATAGGTTTATTCTTTGGTTTATTAGGGATATCAATAGCGTGTTAGCACATAACAAGGAGATAAGTGATGGAATGGGAAGACATAGATAACACTCACTGTAGGACTAAGATATTCGGAGGGTGGATTGTTAAGTCCCTCACGGATGTTCATGTTTCTTTTCATAACGATATGACTCCACAGACTGGCTATGAATGGCGAGAAGCTATGGTGTTCGTACCTGATCCTAAGCATGAATGGGAAATTACTTAGTGGTTCCCTACCTTTTCAGCTTATTAGACAGAACTATCCTAGTCACGTTAGGTATATTGATTGGGATAGCGATGTGTAATTATGACAGAGTAAACTTCACACCTATGAAACACAGCGGGAAGGATGTAATATACCTAAGCTGTATGGAAGGACATAGGTCTAACACAATGATAACAATGAGAGATGATAATGAATCATGAACAGTTAATGATATTGGGGGCGGTAGCTTTAGTCGGGGGATTACTTATGTGGTCGTTTGTCTTTATGATATTGCACCTCAACCAAGTAACACCTGACACGGATTACGCTCGTCAGGAACAGGTGATAAACTTTCTCAACCAAACCGAGGGCGGAGACTGGTATTATAATTCAGTGTTTGGTTATTACGCCGATTCTCTCACAGACAGGGTACATAGAGATGACTAAACTAATCAAACCTCTGTTGGCTTCCAAAGCCGACTACGGCAAAATAAAATATCCAGTGTTAGCTACCCCTAAATTAGACGGGATACGCTGCCTGTGTGTTAATGGAAGAGCTTATAGTCGGAGTATGAAGCCCATACCGAACAACTATATCCGCAAACAGCTAGAAGGCCTCCACGGTTTAGACGGTGAGCTCATGGTTAACGGAGACTTTAATGAAGTCCAGAGCGGTATCATGTCTGTAGAGGGTGAACCTGATTTTACCTATCACGTCTTCGATGTCTTTGGTGATAGATTAGGTTGTGACAGTGGTCATGGAGAACCACTACCATATAAACATCGCATACTTAATTTAGAAGACTGGTATGCGTTCGACGTCTCTGAAGAGTTACAAGATAAAATTAATTTAGTACTCCCCATCCCAATAAACAATGAAGAGAAACTTGACCAATTCCTAGAAGACTGTTTAAAAACTGGTTATGAAGGCGCTATGATTCGTGATCCAAATGGCAAATATAAGCACGGACGTTCTACTGTTAATGAGGGAATCCTACTTAAGATTAAGAAGTTCTTTGACGCAGAAGGTACACTGGTAGAGGTTACTGAGAAGATGACCAACACTAATGACCTAGAACGTAATGAGTTAGGCGGGGCCAAGCGGAGCCAGTGTAAGGACGGTTTGGTTCCGGCGGGTACTTCCGGTTCAGTAGTATTAAAATGGAATGGGTTGACATTCAAGGTAGGCTTTGGGCCAGGATGGACAGACTCTAAAAAGCAATCTCTTTGGGCTGGTCGTGAGTTGTTCAAGGGTGATTTAGTCAAGTTTAGCTACCAAGAGCTATCCAAGGACGGTGTTCCCCGTTTTGGTAAAATGCTGAGTATACGTCACCCAGATGACCTTTCCTGATTAACTCCTTGCGTTCTCCCTTAGTCTAACTTATAGTGAGTTCAGGTTAAGGGGTTCCTTAGCCGTAACAGTTAATCAGGTAAACATCATGTCTAATATAATCACAACTCTTACCGCTCGTATTGAAGATTACCGTAAAGAGAATAAAAAACCTTGTAAGAATTACGCTACCGAAACCGCTGCTGAACGTGCCACATTAGAGGTGGCTACAATAGCCGCTCAACACTTTGCAATTAACCCATCAGGTGATACACGGGATGCTGATTACGTGGTCTTCTATATAGAAGCATGGGGTCGCTGGGTAGGTGCTATTAACCTAACTGGTCTTCTAGCTCGTAGTGATATGACAGGCGGATATCTAGGTATATGTAGTCGACATGGGTTTTACAGTTTTTAACCTACGCTAATTCTCAAGGGGGCTTAACCGTCCCGTAACAGTTAATCAGGTATTAAATTATGACTCCCATCACCCGAGCTCAGTTCGAAGATATATTGTTTGATCCTCTACTCGTATTAAAAGAATGTTCTCGCATGTGTAAAAAGGTTTATACGACTCGTCTTGTAATCGATAAAACAACTGTCGCTGTTCGTACTATCAAAGGTTCTCACACGACTTACATGGCTATTGATAAGGATAAAGAAGTATGAGAAACCCAACGTGCCCGTATTGTCAAGGAGAATCAGTATTAGTCTCCGGAAAGGCTATCTATCCTCATAGAGGGGATTTGCATAATAGATCCTTTTATTTGTGTGACCCCTGTACAGCCTATGTAGGATGTCACCCTAACTCTACTTCACCATTAGGTAGGTTAGCGGATAAAGAGTTACGTAGGGCTAAAGCAGCGGCTCACAGTGCGTTCGACCCTCTATGGCGTAGCGGTAAATTCAGCCGTCGAGGTGCTTATAAGTGGTTAGGGATAACACTTGGTATTGAATCCAAGAAGTGTCATATTGGAATGTTCGATGTAGAAGGCTGTAAGAAAGTTGAGACAGTCTGTATGCAATATGAGTTTGAATCCACTACCTAATTACCTTCCTTATTTACAGGTCGACTAAATTAATTTATATTTGAAGCACATTCAGAATATGAATTAATTTAATGTCGGCCGAACCTCTTTCCATAGAAGACTTACGAGACCTTGTCCACAAGGGTGAAATCATAGACCCTCTTGTGTTCTTAGAATCTGTTATGAGTGGTCAGGACCCTCGTAAACTATCTTCCATCTACGAACTCATTAGCGAAATAGACAACTTTACAGGCGGAGAGATATCCACTGGAGACTGGTCAGAAATTGTAGACCATGTGTCCATGAGATTTAAATACCGTGACGTAACAATGTCTGAATCCATGAACGCTAGTAAGACCCTCGCTGAATACCTTTATGCTAAACGCAAACAAATTGAAATCCTAGACGGCGACTCTTCTGTAAGTGATATCAAGGCTAACCCCTTAACAGAAGAAGAAATAACTTTATTTAAGGAGAAATTCAACGATGAGTTTTGATTTAGACGAAGCTGAACCGTGGTCGTTTAACGAGAAGCGGATGCTGAAGTATATGCTTGAGCAAGACGGCATTCAATTTATGAGATACTTTTTCAAACACCGAGAAGGTATGAAGATGCTCCGTAACTGGCACCACTACGCCATCGAGTATGTCCTCCAAGCCGTCTACGATATGAAGGTTCCCCGTCTCATAGTTAATATAGCTCCTGGATATTCTAAGACAGAGCAAGTCGTACTAAATTTCATTGCCCGTGGTATAGCATTAAATCCTAGAGCTAAGTTTATACACGCCTCGTATTCTGGAGACCTTGCGCACGAGAACTCTGCTAAGATTAAAGAGATGGTAGGCGGTGATGAATTCCAAGAACTATGGCCTATGAAAATCCGAGTGGATTCCAAAGGCAAGAAGAGATGGTTCACCGAAATGGGCGGCGGTATGATGGCGGCTCCAGCGGGAGGTCAGATAACAGGGTTCAGGGCCGGACGTATGGAGCCAGGATTTACCGGAGCATTCGTAATAGATGACCCCGTTAAACCAGACGACGCCTATTCAGCGGTCAAGCGTAACGCCATAAACAATCGTTTCAACAACACCATGCGTTCCCGCCTAGCAGTGGAAGAGGTTCCTATGGTTGTTATTATGCAGCGAATACATGAGGAAGACCTAAGTGGTTATCTATTAAAAGGCGGTTCGGGTGATGTATGGCACCACCTAACCATTCCTACGAGCCTCTCTGCAGAGGCGTTAGACAAGCCTTACCCTGAGGACTATACCCATGGTATACCTATAAGTCTTGACGGCGTGTTAGCGGCGTTACGAGGAGGCCCTAAGTATGATTTTTAGTACTGAGGCTATTGATGCTATCTGTCCCGTTGAAGTAATACGCGGGAGTATGTTATGGCCACGGAAACACGACCATGCAAAGTTTCGCGTTATAGAAGAGGGTGATCCATACACTTGCGCCGCTCAGATGCAGCAAGACCCGACACCAGCCAAAGGAGGAATGTTCAAAGACGCTTACTGGCGTTACTATGATGTTATTCCTGCTGATATTGATCTCATGCGTATCTATGCGGATACAGCTCAGAAAACAAAAGAGCGGAATGACTATTCTGTTTTCCAATTGTGGGCGCGTTCCCGTACATCTGGTATATATCTAATAGACCAAGTCCGAGGAAAGTTTGAGGCTCCTGAATTAGAATCTAAGATGGTAGAGTTTTGGAATAAACATAAACCGACTCAGTTCAAACCTTTTGGTGCTCAAATAATAAAGATAGAAGACAAGAGTTCAGGTTCTAGTTTAATCCAATCTATCGTAAAGGATTATTCAATACCCGTGGAACCTATACAGCGGAATACAGATAAAGTCTTACGAGCTATGGGTGTTGTTAAATATTTTGCGACAGGACATATCCATCTCCCCAAAAATACAGATTGGGTACATGATTACAAAGAGGAATTTAGGAAGTTTAGCCCTTTAATGAATCATAAGCATGACGATCAAATAGATCCTACCATGGACGCAGTAGAAGATCTGATTGTGTTCGAAGACATGATATATAACAGTTCATCAATGTAATGGTCGGACATTATAGAGGGAAGTAAAATGAGTTCATTAAGAAATAACTATCGCAACATAGTTAATCCGGTCGGAGTGACTGTTGTTCGTAATCTAACAGACGATGGGACAGGTATAACCGGAAGTAAAGATATTTTAGGGGATTATTCAGTAACGCCTAAAGATTTTTATATTCAACCATCAGGTGACCAACTGTGGATAATACGTGAAGTCGGTGGTATTATCAACGGAGTTAATAACGCAGCATTAATTGATTATGGTGCTATTGCCGGAGGACTAACTAATGGGCTTAGATTTTTCTTAGAAGTTGACGGTCAGGAAATTGAAGTTACTGCTTCGTCTAATCATAAAAATAACGCAGACTTATTGGCTAATGGTAATAGAGGATATGAGTTAGAATATGCAGGTCAAAGTAAAATAGATCAATTTTATCTACCTACTCTAATAGACACGGATACTCTTGTGTTAGACGGAGCTAAAAATATGAAGTTTATTTTAAGAGCTAATGATAACTTTACTGGATTAGAAGCTCACTCTTTTTATATTAGTGCTGACAATAAAGGTGCTAAAGGGATTTAACCTAAATAGTTAGTTTAGGTGGGTTTAATACTTACATTTAATGTATAAAGAAAATAAATAGAAATAAAATATTTACTATATAAAGCAATGTATAGTAGCAAACCCACCTAAACTAACTTTACGGAGCAGATAGAAAATGGGTGACAATCATACGGAGGCTGAAATTTTAGATCAAGAAGTTTCAGACCAAGCTGCGTTAAAAGATGGCTTGGAAAACTTAATAGCAAATATGGGAACCGAGCAGGATAAGCGATCCCATTCAAAATTTGTCAATAATAAAAATCTATCTCAAGACGGCGGTCAAACAGAACTCAATGCTATGTACCGGACAGACTGGTTATGTGGTAAAGTCGTAGATATTATTCCAGATGATATGACCCGAGAGTGGAGGCAATTCACGGGAGATATGGAACCTGAGTTAGTTAAGACTTTAACTGATGAAGAAGATCGACTTCAAGTATCTTTTAAATTTAACCTAGCTCATAAGTGGGCGCGTCTATATGGTACTGCATTTATAGTCATGTCTGTCGACGACGGTCAGACCCCTGATATGCCTTTGGATATTTCAAAGATACGTGAAGGTGGTTTGAGACACATGCAAGTTATTGATCGTCATCGCGTTAGTACTTCTGACGTCGTACCTATCGCTGACCCTATGGAAGCTAATTTCGGTATGCCTGAGTTCTACCGGATAAATGATACATCAGTGAGAATACATCATAGCCGTATGTTGCGTTTTGATGGGGTGCTTTTACCCTTTGATGAGTTCAGGCGTAATAGTTATAACTCAGACTCAGTTCTAAGCCGACTGTACGAGGCGGTAACAGATTTTAATACAGTAACCTCAGGTTCGTCTAGTATGGTCTATGAAACCAATGTAGACATCGTCAAAGTTAAAGGGTTGATGGGATACCTACAGACGGCTGATGGGGAAAACTTATTACGCAAACGGTTTGCGATGGCTAGTATGATGAAGAGTTTTAATAACATGTTGTTACTAGACAACGAAGAAGCATTCGAAACAAAGAACAACACCTTCGCTGGATTACCTGACCTTCTAGACCGATTCTCTCTTTTCTTAAGTGCTGCTAGTGATATTCCTGCGACACGCTTATTAGGATCTTCAGCAAGCGGGTTCAACGCCACTGGTGAAGGGGATCTTAAAAATTATTATGATACAGTTCGTTCAGCTCAGAAACAAAACTATAAACCGAAGTTGGATTATTTCGATCAGATTATGGCTGCGAGTTTAGGTGTTGATGAAGACCTAGAATATGAGTTTAACTCGTTATTCCAAATGACTCCTAAAGAAATCGCTGATCTACAATATACCAACGCTCAGCGTGATCAGATTTATTTGCAGGAAGGTGTGATCAGTGAGGAAATAGTTGTTAAAGAGTTAAAGCAGACGGAAACGTATACCAATATCACGGATGAATTTATCGAACAATTTGAGGAGTTTGAAAATGGCGTTAACACCGATCCCGATGCAAGTGAATCTGGAGTTAAACAGGAAGCACCGGAAGGAGAAGAAGCGGAAAGCCAAACCAGTGAGACTGACTAAGTCTCCTGAGGTAAAATATAGACGTCAACTAAACGCTCTAGTTACTAAAATAACTAGAGATATTAATACTGAGATTGTACCTCTACTAAGAGAATTACAGCCGGAGTACACTAATGACGGATACGCAACCACTCTGGAAGCAGCCTTTGAAAGAGTGTTTTCTCACTATAAAGATGTAGATACCAATGCTAGAATCGTGGCGAACTCGTTTGTTGAAGGCTCTAACACAGCTAACAAGAAACGATTTTACTCAGCTATGGAATCAGCGGTAGGTGTAGACCTTCAGAGTATTGTACAGAATGAAGGTCTTGATGATATCCTTGTGGCTACTACCCGTGAGAACGTGAGTCTCATTAAATCAATACCCGCTGAATATTTTAAAAAGATAGAAGGTATAGTATACGGAGGAACTGTACAAGGTTCCAAAGCAGGCTCTATGATTAGTCAGATAATGAGTACTAACAAGTCGACCTTCAAGCGAGCTAAACTTATCGCTCGAGATCAGTCTTCAAAATTAAACTCAGCAATCACTCAACAGCGATCACAGAACTTGGGTGTTGAAGAATATATTTGGCGGACAGCGGGTGACGAAAGAGTTAGAGAATCCCATAGATCTAAGAATGGTAAAGTATTTAGATGGGATGACCCACCAAAAGATACAGGACATCCAGGTCAGGATATCCAATGTCGATGTGTAGCCCAGCCAATTATCAATTTGGAATAATAAAATTAAATTATTCTTAGAATTGTTTTTATTCAGAACATGATTTACTATAGATACAAAATAAAAGGGTTCATAAATGTTATTCACAGATAGGCTGAAACTAAACAGTCAACGAGAATATACTGATGAAGGCTTTCTAGTAGTACCTTCCCGAATTGCTCGCACTGGTATTCAAGAATATTTAGCCGCTGAGATGGGTCTTTCTGACAGAGAACCAACTGACATAATCAAAGTGTTTCGTCCTGAAGAAGAAGTGTTTTCTGAAACATCTCTATCTTCTTTTGCGAGCAAGCCTATAACGAATAACCATCCTTCCGAATTAGTAAATCCTAATAACGCCAAAGAAGTTTCAGTAGGCTTTTCAGGACCGGAAGTAACTCAAGATGGAATGTTCGCAAAGACAACCCTTCATATCACAGACGCTACTGCTATAAAAAATATTGAAAGTGGTAAGGTAGAATTATCTAACGGATATACCTGTGATATTGATTGGGAAAAAGGAGTGACTCCGGAAGGCGTTGAGTATGACGCAGTTCAGAGAAACATCAAAGGCAATCACATTGCCATCGTAGAACGCGGTCGAGCAGGGTCTTCCTGTCGAGTGGCCGACAACTTACCCACTAAAGGAGATAATTTAGCCATGGCTAAAATCACCATTGATGGGGTTGATTTTGAATTATCTGATCAGGCCGCTCAAGCAGTTGCAAAACTGCAAGGTCGTGTTTCAGATGCTGAAAAAGAAACCTCCGAAAAAGAAGAAGAGCTGAAAAAGAAAGAAGACGAAAAAGAAGAAGAGCTTAAAAAGGCTCAGAAATCTGAAGACTCTCTACAAGCCAAGCTTGACGAAGCTACTTCTAAAATCCCTACCGCTGACTCACTTGATAGCTTAGTTGCTTCTCGTACTGCGATGGTAGATTCAGCATTAAAAATCGACCCTGACTTCAAGTGGGAAGGCAAAGACGCTGAAGCAATTCGTAAAGAAATTGTATTAGCTAAGTGTCCGACCGTCGATGGTGATTCAGTTTCCGCTGAATACATTCAAGCTCGTTTTGATATGCTAGCTGAAAGCTTAACAGCTAACCCTCAGCAAAATCTTGACAACGCTTTCGCAAAGCATGTTGAGAACAACGATAATAAGACCGTGGTTGATAGTCGTCCTAAGGATGTTATCGCCCGTGAAAAATTCATGGCTGATAGTAAAGAAGCCTGGAAAGGAGGTAAGAAATAATGACAGCTCAAACTTCATATTCAATCAATCAGCCTGTCGCGTACGCGGGTCTAATCTATGCTCAAGCGCCTCATGATATTACTTCTCGAAGTGTAGAAACGGTAGCTGGTATTGATTTCGGTGTGGCTGTTAGCCGTGGTACTGATTTGGAAAAGCAGATTATTTTAGGTGGTGATAACACTTTCCTCGGTGTTACCATCCGTGATTTAGGTCGCGAAGGTGCGGCTAACACTGGTTCTATCAAATATAGCGAAACCGAAACGGCGGGTGTTATGCGTGATGGCTATGTGTGGGTAGTTTGCCCATCAGGTTGTAATCCTGGTGATCCTGTTAATTACGTCGACGCCACTGGTATTATCGACTCAGGGGCAGCGGTAGCAGGCGAGACTGATATCGTCGGTGCCACTTTTGAAACTGTAGCGGCGGCTGGCGAATTAGCTGTTCTTCGTCTTAAGTCTTAAGGAGACAAACATGACAAAACGAATTAAACTTCGCGATGGTTCCGTTCTAGCCTTTGATGGCATGATCGGTACTATTACCGCTGAAGACGGTAAGACCCAGACTCAGTTAGACGGAGCACTAACTACCGCTCTCAACCATGGTACTATGGACGCCGATGGCGCGTTCTTCTTCCAGCGTCAATTGGAACATATTAAAGCTAAGTCTTATGACGTACGCTATGCTGAGTTAAAAGCTCGTATGTTGTTCCCTGTGTCCAATGAAGGCGGTAAGGGTATCACTACCATTACTTATCGTACTTATGATCAAGTTGGATCAGCTAAGATTATCAACGCCTATGCTGATGACTTACCTCGTGCTGACGTAGCTGGTAAAGAAACTATCATCCCTGTTCGTTCAGTGGGTACTTCCTACGGTTACAACCTTGATGAAATTCAATCTTCACAATTGACGGGCGCTGCTCTTGATCAACGTCGTGCTAATGCTGCTCGTCGTTCTGTAGAACAAACTACTAATGACGTCGCGTTCTTCGGTGATGCTGAGTCTGGTATGGGCGGTCTGTTTGACAATCCTAATATCCCGACTGGTGCGGTAGTGAATCCAGGCTCCGGTACTGAGTGGGTCAACAAGACTCCAGATCAAATTTTGTTTGATGTGAATGACTTGTTCGCTGATATTTTTGAAACCACCAAGATGGTAGAAAGCGGTAACACTTTATTGCTTCCCGCTGCTCAGTGGTCTTACATCATGTCTACTCCTCGCGCTAGTAATAGTGATACTACTATCGCTCAGTACTTGGCTCAGAATAGCCCTTACCTAAACAGCTTAGAAGATATCATTGCTGTTAACGAATGCGCAGCGGCTAACAACCCGCTATTAAGCACTGACGCGATGGTAGCTTACGATCGTAACCCTGATAAGTTACAACTTGAAATCCCTGTAGAATTGGAAATGATGCCTGTTCAACAGAAAAACCTTGAGTTCGTAGTTCCAGGTCGCTCACGTTTAGCTGGTCTAAACATCTATTATCCGCTATCACTAGCGATTGCAACAGGGATCTAATATGTCGGGTATTATGAACCAAACCGCACGTCAGTTCAATCTGAAGTGTGTCACCAGTAAAGGTCAGCGAGTGGTAGTTCGTATCGCTCCTGGATTCAACGTAGTTGATGACGATCACTGGTTAGCCTTTGTTTCTAAAGACGGAAAGAAGGTTGATCCGTACGTGAAGGAACTTCGTAAGAAGGGTTCTATTCAATTTGGTTCAGACATGGACGACCTCGAATTGGAACAAGCTCCTGATACTCAGGCTAAGTCTAAATCTGAACCTATCGCTAAACTCAAAGCTGATTTGGTAGCCAGTGAAGAAGCTAAAGCCGTAGCAGACGCCAAAACTGAAACAGCGCTTAATGAAGCTAAAGCCTCTAAGGCTATTGCTGAAAAAGCTGAGTTAGAACTTGCTCAGTTAAAAGCCTCAATAGCTGAGTCTTCTAAAGCTAAAAAGTAATATCAATTAAGAGCCTCTATAGGGAGGCTCTTTTAAATAGCTTATTCCTTAGTGAGTTATTTAAAAGAGGATAAGAACGATGGCTGGGAATCCATTAAATAATGTCGGGGATGTACCACAATTGTCTGAAGCAAGGCTGTGGAAAACATTAGACGCTATCTCTACCAGATTAACTGGGATAGAAAACCAGTTATCCGAGGTAGTTAGATTGGAAGAACGAGTTAATAATCACGACCAATCTTTATCTAGATACGCAAGAAGGTTAGATGACCATGACACTCGTATCCGTGAATCAGAATTATGGCAAGCTAACTACGGAGATAGGTCTTCAGTCGAAAGATTAATAACTCATGTTCAAGAAGATCTTAATAGTATTAAAAAGAAAGTAGATGACCTTGAATCAAACAAAGATATAAATACAGGGTCTAAGGATATTAGTAAGGAAATATTAAAATGGCTAGCGGCTATTATCGCTGGGATAATAATCTACAAAACGACAAGAGGTTAACATGGCTTGTACAGTATCTGATTTTAGAACAAGACTCCCTGAGTACTCAGATAATACTGAATATCCTGATCCGAGAATTCAATTATTTTTGGATGATGCTGCAGAAGACATAGGTTCAGATGAGAATCGATGGTGTGGTAAATATAATCGAGCTCATTGTTATTTAGGAGCACATTTATTGTTGAAAGGAACAGCCACTGAAGTCGGGGATACTAGTTCATCTTCTGGCTCTATATCATCTAAGTCAGCAGGAGGTGTGTCTGTCGGTAGAGCAGTAGTTGCTAAAGACCGTTCAGACTTAGATGATTTCTACGCAAGTACTTCTTATGGTCAACAATTCCTAAGTATTAGAAATACATGTTTAGTCGGAGTATTAATAGCAAACTAATATGAAATCCAAGGTCAAAATAACTAAGTCTCCCGAACAAGCGATTAAGGCTTTAGAAAAACTTAACAAAGCTATGCGTGGGAAAGAATCAGTTAAGGTAGGTTTGCCGAAAGGTAGTAATGACTATCCGGATGGGACTTCTGTTATTATGGTAGGTACTGTTCAGGAATTTGGCAGTCCTTCTCGAGGGATTCCTCAACGTAGTTATCTGAGATCAACTATACAAGAAAAGCGTCGACCTTATAAACGTATGTTCGCCAGACTAGCCAAACAAATCATAGACGGTAAGATTGACAAGGTTCAAGCATTAGGTTTAGTCGGTCTACAAGTTCAGACAGACGTTAGAGAAAAAATCACAGACATCAGCGAACCTGCTTTAGTTTCTAGAGAAGGTAATCCGTTGGTCGACACTGGTCATTTACGCCAGTCTATAACTTTTGAGGTAACATCATAATGACCATTAATGTTTCTGAAGCCTTGGATATGGATACAGGCGAAATCATTACAGTGGAACGAACTACAGGTAGTGAATATGTAGATGGACGCTATGTTAAAGGTACAGTCACAAGTTTTAAAACTTTAGCTAGTGTCCAACAACCATCGCCTAAAGATTTAGAAAATCTACCTGAAGGTGAACGGAACAAAGACTTACTTAAATTCATTTCTAAGAAACCTATATTGACCACTAGTGACAAAGACAGTATCATAGCTGACACGGCTATTTACAAAGGTAAGCGATATAAGATAATCAAGTCTGGGGACTGGGATACCTATGGTCACACGACTTCATTTGGAGTTAGGGATTAATGATACTTAACGAGACAATAAATAAGCTCCTTAGGGACGTTGTGAACTTGCTTTTATCTTCCCCTGCGTACACTATAGCAGCTAAACAAAAAGACGCGCCTAGACCGACTGGAGCGTACGGGTCTGTAGATTTTATTAGTTCTATAGCCATAGGCGTTGAACAGCGTAGTTTTAAAAATAATATTAGCGGTGATGATCTAACTGAAAACATTGAGGGCATGAGAGAAATAATGATGTCCATTAGTTTTTACCGAGACTCAGCAATCAACAACGCTAATCAAGTATATATAGGATTTATCAGAGAGTCTGTACAATCTATGTTTCGATCAGCTGGAGTGGGATTTACAAGACGATCAGATGTTAGAGAAATATCTGACGCTCTAGAAAACGGTTGGGAAGAAAGAGCTCAGTTCGATATCTTTCTCAACATAATAGGTACAGACTCCGATATAGTTAAATCTATATTGTCTGTCGACATGGCTTCGGAATTCCAATTTCGAGGAATGGTTTATAACTCAAATATAGAGGTTCAATAACATGACAATCCCAGTTTCTAGCGTGGTGAGTGTCAGCATTGCAGTCGGTGCCACCTTCCCAGCGCGAGCAGGGTTCGGCACTCTTAATATCGTCACTGAAGAAACTGGCGTTATTGGCATAGCTGAACGAATTCGATCTTACAGTGATATAGACGGTGTGACGGCTGATTGGCCAGGAACGTCAGAAGTTGTGAAAGCTGCTACCGCTTATTTCGGTCAACAACCGAAACCCACATCCCTGAAGGTATCTACTCGATATTCAACAGATCAATCTGCAGAACTTCGAGGTGGTTCCGTAACTGAAGTCACTCCTTTCCTACTTATTACTGATGCTAGTTTTGCTATCAGTATTGATGGTGTAGCTGAAGACATCACTGGGATGAACCTAAGTGATGGCGAGGTTACTCTTGATGACGTAGCAGCTACCATCCAGACGGCCTTACAAGTGGTCGCAGCAGGCGGCTATACAGCGGCAACTTGTGTTCATGACGGTTCTCGTTTCTTTGTGACTTCAGGTACTACAGGAGTGACTTCTGTAATTAGTTTCTTAAGTGTTGTTAGTCCTGTGACAGGAACTGATATTTCTTCATTGTTACAAATGCAGCAAGGTGAAGGGACTAAGGCTAACGGAATAGCAGGTGAAACAATTACCTCTTCTCTAAACGCTATCCAGAATATCGATTCTAATTGGTACGGTTTACTCTTTACTAAAGAAGTTCGCGATGGTGTTACTATCAATGCTGAAGACGCAGTAGTTGCAGCCGCCACTTGGTGTGAAGCTCGTACTAAGGTTTTCGGAAACACATCTAATGACTTGGATGTGTTGGATAGCGTTACGACTAATGATATCGCGTCTACTTTAAAGGCTGCTAATTTCCGCCGAACTATGACTATATTTAGTTCTTTCCCTAGTCAGTATCCATCAGCTAGTATGCTTGGTCGTGCTTTTACTGTTAACTTTAATCAACCGAATAGCACAATCACCCTGAAATTCAAACAGGCTCCTGGGATTACAGTTGAAAATCTAACTCAGTCTCACAAGGTGGTATTAGACAGTAAACGAGCTAACGCGATAATCACCGTCGGTGCTAGTGATATGTTCGCTGAGTCCTTCATGGCGAGTGGTGTATTCTTCGACGAAGTTCACGGTATTGACTGGTTAGAAAATGCAGTCCAGACCAATGTTTTTGGGTACTTATCAACTCGTCCCACAAAGGTTCCTTATACCGACAAGGGTATATCAGCTATTAAACAGCAAGTCACCAAGGCATTAGACGAAGCTGTACTCAATGGTCTTATTGCTCCAGGAGAAACCATTGATGGTGAATTCCTTGGTACTGGTTATAAGATTATCACTATTCCGGCGGCAGACATTAATCAATCTGATGTCGATGCTCGTAAATATCCAGGTCTAAGTTTTGTAGTATTAGGGGCTGGAGCAATTCACAGCGTTCAAATCAATGGCGTATTTGAACGATAGGGAGAATTAAATGAAAGAATATAGCTTCTTAGATACGCTGTTATTACTTAATGGCGTGGAAATAAGTGGGTTTGATGAAGGTGATGATGTTATTTCATTAGACCGACTTAATGATTCAGCCACTCATAAGATTGGTACTGATGGTGAGATGACAGTCTCTATCAGCGCAGATCGGTCAGGTACTATGACCTTTCGATTAATGCAATCTTCTGATTCCAATATATATTTATCAGGATTAATAACCGCTCAGGAGAACGGGGCGTTTGTCCCTATCTTCGCACAATTCGCTGACACCAAGGGATTGGATTTAGGATCAGGTACTCAAGGTTATATCACTAAGCCTGCGCCCATGGTTCGAGGTACAAATGCCAATTCTCAAGAATGGGTAGTTGTAGTAGAGCGCTTAAACCTTCTCCACGGATTAGGTTAACAGTTTCTGATAGGGAATCTAACACTTGAATGTCCCGGCCCATTCAAGTGTTCCCTATCAGAATTCAATTGGGTCGGATAAACTTGACCGGAGTTTAAAATGGCTTGTAGAACAGAAAATAAAGAAATAGGTGATCACGAATATAGTGTGGTCCAATGGTCGGCAGACAAAGCGATGCTGATGAAATTCAAACTAATAAAAATATTCGGACCCTCGTTGGCGATGTTAGCCACTGAAGACGGCGGGTCTGATTCAGAATCCCTTTCAAAGGGTTTACATAAACTGTTCGAAAACAATTCCCCTGAAGATATCGTAGCTACCATGAAAGAATGTGTACTAGGTGTAGCTATGGATGGAAAACGATTAACTCCGTCTTCTTATGCTGAGTCCTTTTCAGCTGACGACATAATGGATATCTACCAGATATTTATTTTTGTTATAAAGGTGAATTATGGAAATTTGCTCAAAGGTCAGTTGGCAGAACGCTTCCTGGCCAAAATGAAGGAAAACCTATAGATAAAAATATGTTCCCAAATGTGGATTCTTTTCTACATAGGCCGATGTTAGTTGATCCTCCTATGTGTACTCTTAAAGAATTACAGGACGGAACATATTCTATAGAAGACGTAATGTTGATGAATGAGTTGTTAGATTTAAAATCATTTAGCACTCCAAAGACCAAGGGCCGTTAGAATGTCAATATTAGATGAACTACTCGTAGAACTGGGATTTGACTATGACCCCAAGGAAGTAAAACAGTTTAACGAAGACGTCGCGGAAACTGTCAATACTGTGGGTAATTTAGCTAAGATAGCAGTCGCAGCCGCCGCCGCTATCACAGGCTTGACTATTGCTTCGACTCGAGCTTCTGACGAACAAGGTAAATTAGCTGGTGAGATAGGGGAGAGTGTTGAGAACATAGATGCTCTCCAGTTCGCCTTAGAGAGGTCTGGGGGTTCAGCCGAGGGAATGGCTAACTCTTTGCAACAACTGTCTATACGGGCTTCTGAGGCCTCTAGGGGATTAGGAAGTGGTGTAGAAGCTTTTGGTTTATTAGGCGTTTCGAGTACGGATGCTCAAGGTAAGTTAAAACCTGTTAGTGATTTAATGTTGGAGATATCAAAATCTTTTGAAGGATTGGATAAATCTAAGCAAATAGAACTCGCTGATAAACTCGGTATACGAGATTCAATTAGGCTCTTACAACAGGGTCCATCAGCTATAAAAGAATTGACTGATGAAGCACAAGCTCTCGGAGTTACCACGGCTCAAGACGCAGCTATCGCCGCTGAGTTTCAGGATTCATTAACAAATCTATGGAGGGTCGTTAAACAAGTTTCTAGAGTTTTATCTAAAGTATTTGCTCCCGTATTAAATAGTATTGTCACTAGCTTCGTAGACTGGTGGAAAATAAACAAAGACATCATTGAACAAAATATACCAGTTTGGATTGAACGAATAACCCTCGCTTTGAAATTCTTATCGGCAGCGGTGGGAGTTTTCTTAGCTATGAAGTTAGTAGGTCATCTAGCTGCTCTAGCTTCTATTATGAAAACGGTCAGCGTGAGTGCACTAATTATGAACGGAGCTATCATGGCTCTTCCAGCTTTAATTGCAGGTGTGATAAGCGGGTTCATATTATTAGCCGAAGATGCTAAAGTATTTTTCGAAGGCGGTGAAAGTTTCATTGGAGACATGTTAGAAAAATATCCCAAATGGGCTGAAGAGATAACGGCAGTCGCGGCGGTATTTGCTACTATCGCTGATGTAACTAGTATGGTCTTTGATGGTTGGTCTAAGATATTCGATCTATTTAGTAATTCCACCTTGGATGATGTAATTGATACCTTAGGTAATATCCCTGGATTCCTCGGTGATGTAACGGGTTTTTCTTCATTAGGCGGGAGTGAATCCATACCTGAACTCAATCAAAGTAATTCAAATGCAGCATCCACATCCGTAGACAAGTTGGAAATCATAGTACAGGGCGGAGCTGATACTGCAGAAAATATAGGTCAGGAAGTTCTTAAAGTATTCGAACAAGCGACTCAAGACCTCAACACAACGGTGGATCAATAATGGCGTTTGAGAATCTATTTGTAAGAACTAAAAAATCTATAGCTGGTATTGAGTTAGACGCTGTTATTAGCGAGGGTCATGCTTCTGATGTTCGACTAACTAGTAATCCAGTGGAATTAGGGGCTGACATAACCGACAACGCAATCATAGAACCTAAACTACTAAACATTGTCGCTCAGGTTAGTGATACTCCTTTGGGTGCCGCTGCTTTTTCACAGATCGTAGATACAGTAAGTGGCTTGTTCGGATCAGCAACTACTGCTAATCTAACTCGTAGTCAAGCCGCTTATGAAGCAATGATTCAGATCATGGAAGTTAGAGAACCTATAGAGATTCAGACTAAATTGAAACTCTATACTAACATGATAATAACTAGTATAAAAACAGTTCAAGATAAGAATAGTTCTCGTATTGTTCTTATGAATATTTCATTAAAAGAAGTATTAATAGTTGAGTCTCAAATAGTAAGTTTGAGTCCTGATCAATTATTATCTGGATCTCCTAAAGAACAAGGATCTCCAGCTGATGATAGGGGCCGTCAATCTACAGTGACTCCCACTGGTACTACTTCCACTTCAGTATTAAAATCCATTATAGGGTAGACGTATGTTAGAGATACCTTTGAATTCCAGTCCTGAACAATTGTTTTCTATACCGTTGGAAGGGGAAACTTATAATTGTCGAGTTGTATTGAATTCTAGATCGGGAGTATGGGCTATAGACTTCTCTCAAAATAATACCGACATAGTAGTTGGAGTCGCATTGGTCGGAGGAGTTGATATCCTAAATCAATATAATATTCCTATCACTAATATGTTTATAGTCAACCTTGATAATAGTGCCTTGGACGCCAGTAAAGACGGACTAGGCACTATATCGAAACTCTTTATATTAACAGATGAGGAGATATCAGGTGTCTAGGCAATTTAAAAGAATTTACAATCTAACGATAGAACCTACTGATGGTCCTTCTAGAGTTATAAGAGAACTCAGAGTAAATTTTGAGATTACCAAGAGTGGTCTTAGTTTCCCTAATTTATGCAAACTTACTATCTATAATCCGAATCAAGATACTCTGTCTGCTTTACAGAAAAAGTTTACAAAGATTATTTTTAATGCTGGTTACGAGGGAGACCTAGGGTTATTATTCAGTGGAGAAGTTAGGAATATAACTCAAGCCAAGCATGGCGTCGATCGATTGATAACTATATACGCTGGTGACGGAGAAAAAGATTGGCAGAACAGTATGATCAATAAAACGTTCGCTAAAAATGTCACTATTAAATCCGCAATAGAAGAAGTGATTAAATCATTCACAAACACTGGGACGGGTGAAATTATAGGATTACCGGATACGGCGGACAAACTACGAGGTCAAACTTTATCTGGGTCATCTAAGGATATACTTGATGGGTTCGCTGAAGAGTATGGATTTGGATGGAGTATACAAGACGGAGATATAGTAATAACTCCTGATAATTCCCCACTCGTAGGTGATGAAGCTGTCTTGATAAATTCTGCCACTGGAATGATAGGTTCTCCTATATTAACTGAAATAGGGGCTGACGTCAGTGCGTTATTAAATCATAGACTATTACCTAACAGAGCATTTATAATTGAATCAGTCAATGCTGAGATTCAACTTGGTAATTTGTTTTTCAGAGATATAAAGAAAACCTCGGCTGAAGGTTTATATAAAATACAAGAAGTAGTGTTTAAAGGTGATTCTCGTGAAGGAGATTGGTCATCATCACTAAAGGGGATTACATTAAATGGCTAACAAGAATCCATCATTAGCAACATTAGCTAGTACAATAAAAAGCGGTATCCGTGGAGCTACTAAAGACCTCCATACTTCCATGCCAGGAATTGTAGAGAGCTTTGACCCTATTACTCAACTAGCATCTATTCAACCTGCTATACGAAGAATATTTGTTATGAGAGATGGTGACAAAGAAATTTTAACTCCGACTGATCTACCTCTTCTTATTAACGTACCTATTATTTTTCCAAGGGGAGGTGGGTTTTCTCTGACTTTCCCCGTGGCTAAAGGTGATGAGTGTTTACTTAACTTCTGTGAACGTTCTATAGATAATTGGCATGAAACAGGAACTGTCAAAATCCCTGGAGCTAAACGATTTCATTCTCTAAGTGACGCGGTAGCCTTTGTCGGATTATCTTCAGTCCCAAATAAGATTGAGAATTATAGTGCTACAGATGTTCAGTTGAAACAAGACAACGGTGACGCCGTAATAACTATTAAGGCCGATGGAGATATAGATCTCAAGGCCAAAACTAAATTGACGTTGACTTGCCCTGACGTAGAAACCAGTGCGAATCTAAAAGTCCTAGGTAATTTTGAAGTCACTGGCACGACTACGTTAGGTTCTACAGTTACATCCGGTGGTGAAGACATCAGCGATAGTCATACTCACGTGGGTTCACCTACCGCCCCAGTGGGACCAATTTCACCTACAGGAGTTCCAGCATGATAGGAAGAGCATTAGATATCACTAATGATTTAGTGATACGAGGTGGTAGATTAGAAATAGTCGAAGAAGGGGCTGAAGTTGTTCAACATGTTCGTAGTCGTTTACAATTCTATCTAGAAGAATGGTTTTTAGACCTAAATTCTGGCACTCCTTATTTCCAACAAATATTTACAAAACCTGCGAACTTAGCTAATATAGAATCCATATTTAAATCGAGAATACTTAATACGCCAGAAGTAAAAAAGCTGATAGAATTCTCCATGGACTATGAAGGAGGTTCTTCAAGAAAGCTTACTGTTAATTTCACAGCAGAGACTATCTTCGGTATTATTAATAATGAAAAGGTGACTATCAATGTCTGAGTTTGGTGTAACTTCCGAGGGGTTCAAAACAAAACGCCTAGATCAATTGTTAACTGAATTAAATAATGAAGTGAAGGCTATATTCGGTGAGAACTTTAACGTGTCTCCTGAATCACCTGATGGTCAAATTAACGGTGTGGTATCTGAATCCAACGCAAATCTATGGGAAATAGCTCAAGACTCTTACAATGCGTTTAACCCTTCGGCCGCGACTGGTAACTCCCTTTCTAATCTGGTACAGCTCAACGGTATTAGTAGATTAGCGGCTACGTCGACACGAACACAGCTAACTCTAACAGGTACGATAGGCACATTGATATTGGCGGGTAGCTTAGTTAGTACTAGCGACACGAATACCCAGTTCTCCACAGAAGTCAACGTAACCTTAGACGGTTCTGGTAACGGTACAGTATTCGCAAGTACGATTACCACTGGGCCGATATCAGCTCTATCAGGTACGATCACCACCATCGACACACCCATTACGGGTTGGTCAACTGTGACTAACCTTGCCGACGCCGATGAAGGTACGGATGAAGAAACGGATGTAGAGTTACGTGCTCGCCGTGACAAATCCGTAGCTAAAGACGCGCAAGCTATTATCGACGCAATCTTTTCAGGCGTAGGTGATATCTTAGGAGTAACTCAAACGGTGGTACTGGAAAACGACACTAATCTAGTAGACACTAATGGTCTCCCACCACACTCATTTGAAGTCATTGTAGTAGGTGGTTTAGATACTGATATCGGAGATGTTATTTGGCTTAAGAAACCAGCGGGTATACTGAGTTTCGGAACCTCTACGGTAGTAGTACTTGATAGCCAAGGTTTACCACATGATATATCTTTTTCTAGACCTACTGAGGTCGATATCTTTGTAGAGGTAGTGGTTAGTAAGTTCCCAGATTACCCAGTAGATGGCGACGACAGGATCGCACAAGCTATTGTCGATTATGCCAATGGCGAGTTAGTAGCGGGTAGAGGCTTCTCATTATCAGACGACGTTATTTATACCCGTTTGTATACCCCTATCAACTCTATACAAGGTCATGAGATAGATACCCTATTTATAGATACCACTGCTTCCCCTGCCGCCGTAGTTAATATTCCGATAGGTGTAAATGAGATATCCACGTTCACCCTTGCGAATATATTGGTAACTTCAGTATGATCACAATAGATCACGAAACCTTAGCAGTTAGTAGACTAGCTACTCAATTTCGTGAATCCACTAACCTTATTACTTATATAAAAACGCTACTGTTGGAAGCTAATGATCTTGAAGAAGTGTTCCGTCAACTACTGGAAGATCGATGGATAGATACCGCCGAAGGTATACAGTTAGATATCCTAGGTTCCATAGTCGGCCAACCTAGAGAGATACTAGGTGAGGAAATACTGGGGTATTTTGGATTCGCTATCAACTTCGAATCTGGCTCTTTAGGTTCAATATTAAACCCCTCGATAGGGGGGGTATTCAGATCTAATTCCGAACCTGTTACAGAGAATAGGGTATTATCTGATCCCGAATATAGGGTATGGATAAGGGCGAGGATAGCTAAAAACTCAACCTCCTCCACCCCTGAAGATATTATAAACCAGATAATGTTTGTGATAGGTGCTAATCAAGTAATATTCATCGATGGTAACACTGAATATTCTGTATCCGTAGGTAAAGTATTAACAAATGAAGAAAAATCAATACTTTTAAACACCGATATAATCCCCAAGACAGCAGGGGTTCAAGTCAAGTATCTTACCCAGTATAACTATGAAAGTTTTTTCGGGTTCGAAGGGATCCCAAATTCAGCAGGTTTAGGCTCTGTTAGCGACCCATCTTTAGGTGGTGCGTTCGGACAGTTAATAATTTAATAGGAGAACAACTATGGCGACAAATAAACCTGACCTCACCCGAGTATGGGCTGCGACTGCTCCAGGGACCAATATAATAGACCCTGATACAACCACTCCAGGGAAAGTGGCGGCAGGTTGGCAAGCAGAAATCCCCCCGTTTGAACATTTTAACTTCTTACAAAAATGGTTCACAGCGGGTCTGGCTCACGCTAATGAACAGGGAATTATGGTATGGGATGCGAATACTATTTATCCTCAATACGGTTTAGCTAAAGGGTCTAACGGCCTTTTATACGAAGCTATAACCGAACAAGCTGGTAACGACCCAACTGCCGATGATACTAACTGGCATATATACGGGGTAGCTAAGACTTTTGTTCAATTACGCCTAATAGAACCAAGGGCTGATTACGAGGTTATCTTTTTAGCAGGTCATACCAACATGAACACAGGAGAGGGTTTGTTTATTTTCAAATCCACAGAGGTCTCCTCTGATAACAATGGCACCAAGGCGCTCGCCCCTAACTCCAAAATATGGGCTAGAATGACAAATGGTTATGGGACACCAGAGATGTATGGATCTTTAAGCGATGGTACTGGCGACGATACCATCGCTATACAAGCCGCATTGGACAATCACGCGGTCGTTAAGTGTGAAGGTTCTGATTATCGCTTTACTAATTTAACGATCAATGGTAATCAACGCACATTCAGTATGGCTAAGATGGGATGGTTTACGACCACATCGAACACAGCCGACGCGATAACTATAGGGGGTACATTCAACGTCCTTCAAAATATTTGGATTAGAGGTTCAGGTGACGCACTAGACGGTACGGTTAATAGGTTCCACGTAACCGGATTTCTTAACGAGCTTAACAACTGCTACGCTACAGGCCAATCTAGGTCTGCACTTCTAGTTGATGGCAAGGAATGTAGAGTCATACGTGGCCAGTACAAGAGTGCGTTAGTAGCTGGTATAGAAATGAATGTACCAGATACGTTCTTAGACGGGCCATACTGTGAGAGTAATAGAGATGGTGTAGTTGCTCGTGCGGGTTTCAATGCCGTACATGTGCATAGTGTCGGTAACTCACGTATGGGCTTCTTTATGTCTGGTGCATCTCATTCTCAGCTCACTTCTTGTTATGGGGACACAAACGGTGTAAACGCTTACGATGTCCGAGATTCAGGAGGCGGTATTACATTCACCGACTGTTGGGGGTTCAACTCAGGCTTTATAGCCAATGACTCTGTTGATTTCCAGTTCTTCAACTGTAGGAATATCACCATGACCGGATGTAGGTCTAACGGTGAACATATTGACACAGCGGGTAGTAAACAAGGATCAATTCGATTCTCTGGTGACGCAAATGTAGTTAGTCTCTACGGGTGCTGGGCAGACCGTGAAGTCACTGGTCTACCCTTAACAGGGGATACTTTAGCTGTTGCACCTATAAACTTTATCGATTGTACTGGTTTACTAACTAAGTACTCAGGTCAAGCCGATTCTTATGTAACCCCCGCGATAGCGGTTGTGGCATCTAGTACAGCTACACGTACGCTACGTATAAGAGCTGATGAGGCCCCTGATTCCCCTAGTGTTATTACGTACGAAGCGACTATTACGGTTAGACCTGTCACAGGTACTAGTGTCCAACATACTAAGTTTATTATAATGCATGGTAATGCTATAGGATTCCCCCTACCTATAGTGGAGCAGGTCTACACAGTAGGTAGTGATATGGTAGACCTCGCGTATAACAGCATGTCGTATAACCCTACGGCTGATTCGTTTGTAAAACTGGGGGATTTGAGTCTCACCATAACTAATAAATTTTCATCAACAGATATTAGATGTGGCATGTCCATCCGTCGTCTTGAGACATCGAATGGGTTCAATTAACCTATAATCTATAACGATCAAGTATGCGGAAGTATACTTGATCTTAGTGAGGTAATATGATATTTACTAAAAATTTTAATCCAAACACCGATCCAAAGTTACTGTGTACTTGTGGTAACTCAAGATGTGATCAACGTAGTATTAATCAGGAAAGCCTGAGCAAGCTGCAATTGATTCGTAATGATTACGGCAAGCCTATGATTATCACTAGTGGTGGTCGTTGTCAATATCATCCGGACGAGCTAAGTAAGTCTAAAGCAGGTGATCACCAAGAGCGGTTCGCAGTCGACGTCAAGTGTGATACTGTATTGGAAAGAAACAAACTAATGGTATTAGCTGGTCGACATGGAGCTACCAGAGTAGCATTTGGTAGTAATTTTGTCCATATATCTTGGACACCTACTCCAGATAAGAGTGTCCCTACTTGGGAATATTGAATATCTGATAAATACATACTAGGTTAATATAAAGGGTGATATTATGAGAAAATGGATTAAAGCTCGATTGAAAGAGAAAAGTACTTGGAAAGGTATTAGTCTTATCGCAGGTATGTTCGGGGTAATAGTAGCTCCAGATCAACTTGAGTTAATTGGAGCTACTATAGTTGGTGTCTATGGTGCTATTGAAACTTTTAGAAATGAGAACTCTAAACCTTAAGACGCTTTCGGTATTCCTTGAGAGCCAAGCGGAGATCCTTTTGTCCCTTGGCTCTTTCTCCTAATCTACTATGTATCGGCTCATCTACAGTATTCTTTCCTATTAGATGATGTACCCTAACTTCAGAACCTTTTACACCTTGTCGCCATATCCTAGCGATAAATTGTAGATACTCTTCTAAGTTCCAAGTCATACTAAACCAACAGATATCATTCCCGCTCTCTTGGAAGTTTAGTCCGTGACCCATACTAGCTGGATGACCTAATAAAATAGGCAGCTTACCAGCGTTCCACAAGTCTTCCAGTTCCTTAGATCGCTTAGGGCTAACACCACTACCAATATATGGAACATCCTCCCCAAACAAGTTACGGAGAGCCTCTAAGTCATGCTTAAAATTATAGGCTATCAATAAAGGCTTACCGAAAAGTTCGTCCGTCAAATCTACTAGCGCTTCAATCTTTGCTTTGTGAACATGGATAACTTTTCGAGTACGTTTGAACGCACGGATTTCATCCTCATCTAAATCTTTAGGTACATCCTCATAGACTTTCCCATTAGCTATTTGGTGACACTTCATACTCACTTGTGCTTGAGCTTCTGCAGAGGCCTCTAAGCCGTCAAGTTCAATAAAGAATTCCTTCTCCATCTGTTTATAGTATTTCATAGCCTTTGTTGGTAGGTCAACAAATATATCATTGAACACCAGCTCAGGCATATCTAAATGATCTTCAGCGGACATTTCCAAAACCCTCGGAGCTACGAGTTGATGAATCGTATCGGCCGCAAAATCTTTTATAGTCCAATTGTATTTGTCCCAATCACTAGATTCAAAGTGAGTACTACGGAAACGGTGATAATTATGCCCGAGCGCCTTCCCTTCATCCAGGAGATATAATTGCGACCACAAATCTAACAATCCTTTGGGAGAAGGTGTACCCGTCATGATATGTCGGCGCTTAAACAGTGGGAGCATATCCACCACATATCCAAACCGCTTGGATTCATGGTTCTTAAACTTAGTACTCTCATCAATCCATAAAACATCAAAGGGACATTTCTTACCCGCCTTTAATCCTATTAAAAGCTCGTCGTGTAGCCACTTAAGAGCCTCAGGGTTGATTAGGTAGATATCCTTCTGTGGTCCCCATAGTGTCCCCTTACCTTCCTTATGGAGAATAGTATGTGTAATGTCGTTGAAGTTATCCCACTTGGTAATTTCACTCGGCCACACGCTATAGATAACACGAACAGGAGCTATTAATAAAACAGCCTTGGATTCCCCAGCATCACGGAGTATTTTAATAGTTGCTAAACTAATGCCTGTCTTTCCCAATCCTGGGTCTAGGAATAAACCTGAGTTGAGATTAGGTAACAGATAAGAAACGGCTGTCCGTTGGTAACAGTGGGCGTTCCATCTCATAATAGAAAGTCATCTAGGTGGGCTTCGGCTTGTCCCTTTTTATCGCAGATATAATATTCAAAGCCTAAACTTTCTAATATTTTTCTAACGACTATTTGAGCGTGAGATGCAGACTTACCTTTCTTTTTAAATTCAACAAAGAATATACGACCGCCGTGACATAGGACACTTCTGTCAGGGAATCCTTTCTTACGGAGAAATACTAATTTCAGCGCGTGACAGCAATTCTTCTTCGCATATTTGCAGAACTCATCCTCGATGTCTATTTCTTTTATTTCTGCATCTTTGGTTTGACGTTTGGAAGCGTTCTTTATGAATTCATTTACGGACATTCGTTTTCCTCAGGTAATAAAAAGGCCGAGTAAAAACTCAGCCTTTTTGCTAAACCGATAAAGGGTTTTAGATTTCTTCTTCGTCTTCAGTTTCAGGCTCTTTACCAGCTTCAGCAAAGCTTCGAACGGTAGCAGCTAATTCGGTGGCTGTTTCCATGATGCTATCCGCTAAGGATTCAATCGCTACTAAGTCGCCTTCTTTAAATGTTTCTTTTACAGAGGCGGTTAAATCACGTAACGCTGTTTTCTGACCTTTGACATCTTTACGAGCCTGAGCCTGAACCTTACGAGATTCTTTACGATCATCTTTAGTCGCGTTTAATTCATCACGAATTGCTTTTTGACGATCAGCAAGCTCTTTCTTCTGAGCTGTTAGTGATTTTAGTTCTTCTTGTTTAGTAGCCATTGTGACTTCCTTAAATATGATTGTTTGTGTTTGTGTTTAAGAACTTCAATATAAGGTAGTCTTTATATAATGTAAAGACTAATCTTATTTATTTCAAACCAACGTCAGTTAATATACGTTTAGCTTCTGCTATGTACCATGGGAAATCAACATCAGATGGGAATTCCCCTGTTAATTCCATGAGCGGCACACCCCCGTCAGACTTGGGTACTTTGTTTCCGCTGGTTTTGTACCATATAGCGTCCAGCTCTTCAGACCCATAATACCAGCGGATAGCCTTACCTATTAATTGTCCATTCTTTATAGCGCCCCCATTAACCGTTCTCAGGTTTAAAAACTTGGTGATATCTGTACACGCCATTACTGTTTCTTCAACGGGCACAGAGCTCTTCAAAAACGCCTTAGCGGCCTCTGTGCAAATATCATTACTAGGGTTACTCCGTAGGCTATAAAAGTGTTCACGCTGGTCTGAGTAAGCCCCTTTTCCCTTTATACTACCGTCACACTTAATAGCTATGTAAGCATTGACAGAAGCACTATTTAGACTCTGGTAATCAGTACCTTCCATTTCATAATTAGTTTCGAACTCCCAATCAGAAACTATTTCCTGAGCGGTAAGTTCTTGTTTCTCAGTCATTTTAGTTACGATACCATCAGTGTTCGCACTGACTACTGATATCCCCGCCAACTCTAAGCGTTCAATTAACATGAGGAGACTGAGCTGACCAGTCACTGTCACTTGCATCATAAGGTCTGGTGAATATAAGAATGACCACTTGGAACCAAACTTACCGAAGGAACCGTTGATGGTAATCTTAAGACTTTCATTAACAACCTTGTTCCTTTCAGCCTTTGCTTTCAAACGACGTTCAACAATTGAACCATAAATATCCAAAAACGGAGCGCCTATATGTTTCGGAGCTAATTCGTTATTGAGTATTATCCTTGGATAAAATGCCGCGACATCGTACTCCCTTAGGATTCCTATTTCATTTGTGTGGCGTACCTTCTTTTCACAACTATGGATTCCACCAGTGCCGACCGTGTACTTGGTATCACCGATAATAAACTGGAGCTTCTTTTTGTTATCAGGGAACTCACCTTTGCTCTTACCGCTTTTCTTGCGATCAGATTCGACCATTTCAAAATTAAATTCAACGTGACCAGATTTACCGACCACAAAGGGTCGTTCACAATATTGTCTAAATACGTCTTTCAATATTTCTGTTTCAAAAACAAGGTTGTCCGGAGGCTGGTAGAAATACTCTGTCCCTTCTTTAATGCTAGGGCGCTTAGGATTTATATCATACTTGTCAACTAAGTCTGATTTGATTACCGCCTCGGCTATTTGGGCGTCGGACTTGGAACGCATATCCACTTTATATTCTTCAGACATTTGCGAACGTAGGTCAAGTTCCTTTTCCAATTGTTTGAGTAGGAGTTCCGTATCTTCTAAGTCATGACCACAATACTCTCTCATCATAGGTAAGTCTGACTCTTTAATAGTACTATCCGGAGGTAAGGGTAAATCTTGCAAGGTGGGACAATGTAACCGCCCACCATAAATTTTCAAGGTAGCTTTAAGTGGAGCCACTTCTATCAAATCAATGTGGTCATACTTCAAAGCCCCGACGCCGAATTGTTTTCTGGCTTGCCAAGGCTGAAGCTGTTCTTCAATTATGGCGTCTGATATTTTCTTGATAGACGCATTGTTAAATCCCTGACAAGCGGCCTCAAGTATCACTGAGTCGTACTTGTTACCGTTAAAACTAACGAGAGTATATTTGTTTATGATGTGGAGAATGTTTTTGCGGTTTAATTCTGAGTCGTTAAACTTCTCAAAATAAATAATGTCTCCGCCTATCACCTTGCGAAACTTAATAAGGAAATAGTTTACATAACATTCTATGTCGAACGTGAGTGTGTTTTTAAAATCCATAATCTAACCCTAAATAAAAGGCCACCGAAGTGACCTTATTGGAATTTTAACCTTGAGTGAAAGTAGGCGGTTCGGTCACCACTGGGGCGAATACTTGTAACTCAGTTATGAGTCGTTTAGCTTCATAAAACTGATTACTACATATAAGTTTTATAATATCTCCATCAATAGTGTTTTCTAACTGATTGCAGAATTTATCCACTAAACGTCGACTATCCTGCATTAATATGTTTCTTTCATAAGCTTTGTGAATGTAGTGTAAAGACTTTTCTAAGTCCTGCTTACCATTCTTTTTACGCCACCGCGAAATATACTTAGTCGCACATCCCAATACATACGGCATATCGGTGTCGATAACTAAATCCCAGTGTTGATATTCACGTTTGTAGTGGTCACCACCTACTTGTGTATCATTGGATCTCATTACAGTGTACTCATTTTAAATATAAGGTTATCGAACATATCATGTTCTTGTTCACTCAAAGTAAACTTTTCGACGATATGGTTTGCCCACTTGCCGAAAACAATAGCCGCTTCCAACTCACCTACTTCGCGGCGCTGAATACAATAATTCATACCTTCCAAGGCGTCACAGAGTTTCAACATACGCTTTTCATAAGTAGGTAAATCAAAGTTAATCCCCCATTCTTTTTCAGTGATTTCTTCAATCTCATCAAGGACTGATTTTAATTCAGGATACGCCCACTTAGCAGGAGCAGGAATATCACCTGTTACTAACTCAGTGCAATCATGTGTGAGAGCCGCTAGGATTAAATCCTTACTGCATTCAGGCATTAGGTGTTGACATAACAAAGACACTCCCCATGAATGCTGAGCTATTGTCTGCTGAGTCATTCCGGTTACTTGATGGAACCTGGATACATTACTGCTTTCTAAAACTTTAGAAATATTCATTATTTTATTCTCTTAGTTAGCCAGTCTGTCGCGGCGATAAGCCAGTCATCAGCTTGAATGTGGTTTGTATATTCTAACGCCTTTTCAGCACCGTTGTTTTTATGTACTCGATGAACGGCTAACATTGGCATAACAAGTTCTTTAAAATAATCAGATTCCCAATAGGAAAGATTAGCTACTTCATCAATACCGAATAGGTCATAAGTGCTAAAGAATTGTTTAAGGTCATGTTCAAAGGATGGCATCTGATTGGGGTTCATCAATACAGTTTCATTAATATGGGAATATGGATTGCAATCATCCCCAAACAAATCTGATATCTGACCTTGATATATGTTTTTCATTTTGTCCCACACTTCACCTCCAGGGCCTTCAGTGTAAACGTGGTATGAATTACTAACCTGTGTGTACGTTCCTACCGCCATGTTAAGCTTCGCCGCTACATATTGTAGAATCATACTAAACTGAACCACGTTAGCTCCGTACGCTCCCCAGATCATATCGTTGGAACGGTTATAAACAGTTAGACAAAGTTTATTGTTTCGGACACGGAATACTGTGGACATATTACACGCCTTATCCTTGGTCGGCTTTTGTAGATCACAGTCGTCCCAGATTTGACCTACCGCTTGACGGCTCATTGGATCAATTTTTAGTATAGCGATAATCTCTTCCAATTGGTCGTGGGTGTACGATACACCAGTGCGTAGACGGTAGCCGTATGGAGCATTAAATACTACACCGTCGTCGCTGTAATCCACCATACGAGCGTTGAATTCAGTGAGAAATTTAACATCTTCGCGAGCTGCTAAAATCCATAAAGATTCCATCAAGTGGAAGAACGGATTAGCATCGCGCGCGCTATTCATCAAAACCATTTCAAGCGGATTATGGTAAACGGTAGCGACTGGCGCGTCCATTTCCAAAGTTGGTCCGCCTCGGCTTGGTACTACTTGCCCTTTATCCATCAAGAGTTTTGTACCCTGAGACAGAGCGTCATTCACGTTTTGTGCGTTGATTACATACATTGTTATTATCCTTTACCGTTATATTTTCTTTTAGAGCGGCCCGTTTTATTTGTGACTCGCATGAATTTATCGTACTCGCAAAAACAATTCTGAAGGTTTTGAAAACACAGAACATCCAGGATGCTTTCTGGTAATTCAAAATCTAACAGATCATAAGCTTTTGTGATAGACTCTTGATAATTCTTAGAAGTTATTTTTTCTTCAAAGAACCAAGACAACCCTCTCAAACTTCCTGGGCCGTGAGCACTGAAAGTTTTCCAGTCTTCAGCCGTACTTAGTGGGTGATTCTTAGTATTCTTAAGGTCAGCTACTACTTGACCAGCGAGGAAACTCGCAAGCCCTTCAACTTCCATCAGTCTTTTGTGAGCTCCTTCCAATGTTAGGTAGTTTGACGTTATATATGGTAACGCTGTTTTTGACAACATTTCCAAACAATAATCGAGCTTATTCATTTTCTTACCGTTGGTAGAAATGATATAAGCTCCGTTCCATATTTGTCCTCCTGAAGACTTAATCTGATTTAACTCTTCTTCAGCTTGGTCAAACCATACAAAGTCATCAACAGGTTGGTTGATAGCTTCTAGCGTTTCAGGTCGGTTGAAAATACGAGCGACAATCATAGCGAAGTCATAAAATTCACGGCTATCTACATCAAATAACGTAGTTCCATAAACCCAGTTCTGTCGTATCCACTTGGTAACATTATCATCTTCGCGATTGACATTGCAAAAATAAGTTTCTTGCATAACTGGATTATCAGACCATGGAGCAGGTAGACCGACTTCTTTCTTTAGGCGTATTGATTCTCGTTCTGTAATCCAATAGACCATCTGTTGTTGATTAGGAGTTAACATTAGAACTCCTCGTCGAGTAGCTGATTATCGACAATATCTTCGAACTTATTAAAACGGTCTTCCAGCGGTAGCTCTACCCAATTTAAATTGTCGTTAGAAAGTTTATCACGTATACGGTACGTGGAATCATAGGTACGTCTAGCGTTCTTAAACACGCTATCAGCTAATACATCAGACTTACCCGCTGCTCGACGACGCTCACGTATATGCTCCATACATATTTCAAAAGAAGTTTCCAACATAACGAATAAGAAATTTTCAGGGTCTTTTTTAGCCATCTCAGCATAACGACCATAGATGTGGGAAATAAATAACCCTTCAAACAATACGTGACCATCAAAAGAAAAGTCTTCAATCAACTGACATATTTCATCCTGAGTGGAAACAGTGTCGCAGCCTCCACACGCATTAGAATAAGACCCGACTACAAATACCGTTTCACCTTTGTAGACACATTCGTATCCTTTAATCTTTTTAGCGCCTTCAGGTTTAATTTCAGTAACAGAATCACACAACTCAAAGAAGTGTCGCATGAGAGTGGTTTTACCTGAGCCACTTGTACCTCGTATATTTATTATCATAACGGTAAGTCCACATTATTTATGAATTGTTCTATTGAATCAGTACCTCTGAATACAACACCTGAACGGCCTAACTTACCATTCCATGTGAAAACAGGTTTAGTATGGACAGTAACAGGTTCAATGATTAAACACTTTGGTCGGCTACCATTACGAGTGGAATACTCAATATCTTTTAACCACTTTGGATTCCCTTTGGAATCGTTTTCTTCAGAACGACAATGGTCAAAACAAGGTTCTATGAAAGAAAAGCTATCAAAGCGGTCTTCACCTTGTAACTCACGCTCGGAATCAAATAAATCCCCTAGGCGATTGTTTGTAGCGCTTTTAATCCTACCCGCGTCAGGGTTATTAAACTCAAGGTATTCACCCAAATCATAATTACTTTCGAACGTCTTATCAATGACGCCGACATACATGAGAAAGTTTTCGCCTTCCAACTTATTAGTCACGCCACATATAGCCACCTTCTTTTCTTTGATAGTACTGTATGTGCGGAGAAGATGCTTACAGGTTGTCATTGTTACTACACCTCCTTCCCAGTTAGGGCCGGAGCGAGTTTGTTCGAATTCACCTTTTACCAAGTTTATTCCATGGTGAGGGTAAACATAAATCGTATCAACACCTTGAAGGATATCTTTCAAGTCTTCATAGTTGACGTTCATGTTTGCCGAGGGCGGGTTTTGTTTTATTTTAGACATCAGGTTTTATCTCCAGTGTTCCGGTTCTTATTGCTTTTTGGATATAACGGCGAGCAAGACGTTCTTCAAGATCGTGTTGCTCCATGTAATCTTTAACCAAACCGCCGAATGACATCTCACCAAAGTTATCTTCTACAATTTGCCAAGGCTTGTGAAGTAAGTTATTCGCTTTGGGTTCAGTACTGATTAACAATATAGCTGCATCAGTAGTTTTCGGAGCACGAGGTTTAGACGGGTCTCTAGGCTTCCTTGGTGCGCTTTCTTTAACTGGGTTAGGACTTGGTTTGGCGCTGTCTTTACTACGCTTAGCAGCGGCTTTTAATAGCTTTTTACCCAATGTTTTAGTGAATTTAGGGAAGTCATCTTTAGCTTCTTCCAAGGCTTTCCAACATGTTTGAGCGGCCTCGTCTTCAGTTTTGGATTCTAGGTCGTCCATTGTTATATTTGAATACAGGTCTGACATTTCAGCCATAGAAAAACCAAGACTCAGATCGTCTTCTCCTTCAACCATAGCTACCGCCATGGATAGGCCGTTGTTAATTATATAACCTGCTAATTCTTCAGCGTCTTCGCTTTTGGATTCAACGGTCCGAGTATCAAAATCTATTGCATAAACTGTCATGAGTGTGTCCTGTTAAAATAAAGCCCCGCTAAGCGAGGCAAGTGAGATTAGATAGCTTGAAGTTTCAAGTATCCTTTATTGATTAGACGCTTCATACGGCGGATTACAAAAGAGCGGTCAATGTGCTGTTTTGATACAGGGGCGTCTTTCATAAGTTTCATAAAGTTTGGGATAACTTCAGTAAGATTGCCGTCTAAGGAATTATCAATAGCCTTAGCAAACGTGTCGTGGATAGTACCTTCTTTAAGTGGAGTCTTAGCAGATTCCAAGGTAGTTGAGTTGACATCAAAAACAACACGTTCGCCGCCTATATCCATAGAGAATGAATCAACAGGTTTAGGTGTTGCTTTAGGAGCTGGTTCAGCCTTAACAGGTTTAGGTGTTGCTTTAGGAGCTGGTTCAGCCTTAACAGGTTTAGGTGTTGCTTTAGGAGCTGGTTCAGCCTTAACAGCCTTTACAGTGGTAAGGTATTCAGCTTGGATTTTAAGGACACGAGCTGCGCCTTTGGTTTTATCAGAGAACTTTTTAAGTTCTTTTTGTCCCAATGCCTTTGCGAAGGTATTGTAGACGGTAGCTAATTCTTTAAACGGAAGGTCGGATACTTGCTTTTCTGTGTAAGTAGTAAGAGCTTTCATATTGTTACCTGTTTTACTGTTTTAGTGTTTACGGTTATGAGTGATTCCCTTAACCTGTGGTCATTATTGATCAGGTTAAGGGAGAAAGCAAGTAATTTAGACGGATAGATCAGAATTACTTACATGACTTAATATGACCTACCACCCATCATCAGCTGAGTCTGTAGTACCAGCTTCAGCAAACTCACCGAACTCACTAGTGGCGGACGCTGTACCGTCTAGGCGATCACCCTTCTTACGTAGCATAATATTATTAAGACCAGCGGCTACGCCCTTCTTACCTTCGAAGTTATAGCCGTAAAAATTAACTGACGCATGGAAATAAGCACCGCTATAACAGTATTCTTCCATATCGTCTTGGTCGGCGGGTTCATTGTTACGGTTGACAATTCCTGGCTTTCGGGCCGAATTAGCATTGATAAACAAATGCCCTTCGTACTCTTCACCTTCGCGGTCGGTATCGCCATCACGTAATGGAAGCTTCAACATTGTCATCTTAACAGAATCACCGTGCTTTTCCTGAGCCGCTGCTTTAATAGCTGCTTTAATTTTAGGAAGTTGAGGGTCATTCTTTGGAATGATAATTTGAAGAGAATACTTCGGGTCTTTACCATCTTCTGATTTACGAGGCTCTTTAATGTATACATAAGAACAACGAACATCTTGAATTATTACTTTAGCCATGAGACTGATTTCCTGTTTACTGTTTGAGTGTAGTGGCCTTTCGGCCGGATTATTATAACTAAAATTTATAAGTCTGTAAAGTCTGTATTGATAGTAGCTTCGACAGATTTACGCTTATCCGTAATTGGGGCAATGACTAAACCGCCTTCAGGTTTATTAGTAACGTCAGCCATGATTACCTTCGCGTCACTGTTACCTACTAACTTCTTCAGGCGACGTTCAATCTCAGTTAGAGATCGTGTCTTTTCTTCGAAGAGGTCTTCATGTTTCAAGTAATCCAAAAGAGGAGAAGTGAGTTCATCCAAGGCGTCTTCTTTAAACTTACGTCGGGTTGTCTTCCGTACCAGTTTATAAACTCCGTCATATTCCTTGGAACCATTATCAGCTTCTGATTTAACTTGGTTTTCTACAGCCACTATGAACGCGCGTAACATTACAGCATGATCCATAATAAATTGTTTCTGCTTAGCAGACAACTTATCAATTTCAGGCATAACAACTTTATCAGGACTATCGAAGTCGACCATTGCGACTTCCTGGGTTTTAGCGAAGAGCTTAGGACATTGTCCCGCTACTTTACAGAACCGACAACCATCATCACTGGGAACTAAGAACGCTTGAAATTCTTCACGAGTGTCACTGGTGATCCATTCCGAAGCTTGATGTACGGCTTTACCCGCTGGAACAAGTTTTTCTTCACTCCAGTTCAGCAAATAATCTTTATCTGTTTTCCATGTACGGATACGACCGTCTGGATGGTGTGCTCGAGGTTGAGAAATAGTAACCAGAACACCGTCAGGAATACCTTGACCGTTCAACTCTGGTAATAGAATTGTTCCTAGTGCATAGCTAAGAGCCTGAGGATTATTTTCAACTTCTACCGCTACCCCTGCTCCGTGCTTATAATCAAACACTTCTAGTTCGAGTAGAGTTTCATCATCCCAAAGTAATAACATAACATCAGATGTACCGCCGTCCATTCCTGGAACACCTAATGAGGTCAGAGAACATTTTACTTCAACTCGTATTTCTAAGCGAAGGTCCAAGGCAATAGCCATTGTTTCCTTATCCCAGATATAATCTAAGCTGAGTTGAACTGCGTCGACCATTTCTTGCTTGACCTTGAACTTCATACCGTCAGCTTCAATAGTCTTGCCGATATACTCTTTGGCTTCTTGGCGGTTAAGTAAACACAGTTCATGGATTTCGTGTGCTACCGTACCTTCAGCGGCGAAACGACTAGGTTTGTCTTTAACTCCAAGCTTCTCAGCCATACCGATGGAACCAGGACAAGTCATCCATCGCTTAGCCGAACTTGGGCTTAGCCGTGAATGTTGTTTTTCTTCTACGATTGTCATTACTTACACTCCTTACACAAAAATAAATCACAAAATGACCAGCCGAAAGGCATATTATTAGAATTATAATATTTTAATAGATCATCACCATTGATAGTTCTACCCTGTCTAACTACATTGAACGGCTGACCTTTTTCTTCTTTATCACATTTACCACATTTATATAATGCTTTAGCTTTGACTGTGTCCGTAAGTATTACGAAGGTAGCCATTATTTGATATCCACTAATTCACTGAGTAACATTGAACAGACAGCCATTTTATCTTCATGCTTAGGTTCGAAAGATTGCATCAAACTTCTAAGATAAGGGATGGCGGTTTCTTTAAAGGTGTTATCTAGATTCTTTTTAAAATCTAAAGAACCTCCTTCGAAGAACAAACTACTAAACAAATCACCATGAGGAGTTGTTTTATCAAACCCTCTTGATTTGGCTTCAGCTAATAGCTTGGGATCAGTAGCCTGACACATACTAATCTCGGGGAATTTGAATGTTGTTATTTTCATTTCAATACCTGTTATATTCAATAACTTTTAGTGTACACCACTTTCGGATTTCAATCTTACTACCTTGAACTTTCACAATAGCAGAACGTGGAACCCAAAACCCATACTTCTGATTACCATCAGCAATAAGAAAGAACGCTGCTTTGGCTGTACCGTTACCTTCCTTTCGGATGTATTCATAAGTGTTGCTACCTGTTTCAGAATGGACAACTTTTAACTTTGGATAACTGGGAACGAAGTCTTCAGACTGT
>TARA_R110000851_G_scaffold285798_1_pt1 | contig 41817 bp, 47 predicted proteins | sample TARA_R110000851 | Tara Oceans TARA_R110000851 (sample SAMEA4397627) | marine metagenome | biome: Polar Biome; feature: [DCM] deep chlorophyll maximum layer (ENVO:01000326); material: water (ENVO:00002006), including particulate matter (ENVO:01000060) such as... | depth 17 m
ACTGTCTGAGAAGAATAAGCCGAAGGTATCGCAAATGTAGTTAGTAAATTATTAAATGTATCATACGTATATCCTGAGGCATCAGGAAACACAAAAGTTCCATTTTCAGTATATGCAGTAGAAAAAGAACCATCAGAATTCTCTACCACAACATTTATACTTACAGAAGGATTTAAAGTTCTACTCTGACCTTGCTCTATATCTGCAAACACAGTCCCTCCTGAATAATCATATATCGTTACAGCAGATAACGAATACGAATCACCAACTGGAACTACTGCCGCTGTACCGCCTGAAGACCACAAGATTGTAGCTGACCCATCTTCTGTAGAAGGAATGATATAATATCCACCTGTAGCGTTAATTAACATATCTTTTTCTTTCTAATAAATAGAAAAAAGAAAACTCTTAACGAATCGCGGTTCTTAATTTTTTTTTTATAGTATTTATTAGTGAATTAACTCTTAAAAAAAAGAAGAAATGCCCGAAATGTATAGATCGGTTCCTGTTGAAAACGAACCAAAACTGAAGAATAACTTTGAGCTTCTTTTTCCTACCGAATTAGGAATTGAATCTTTCCTTGTTCAAACCGTTACTAAACCCTCACTGAATATTAACGCAATTGAAATTCCTTATATGAATAGTTCTACTTTCGTATCTGGTCGTGCGGTTTGGCAAACAATGGAAGTAACTTTCATTGATACTGTCGGGCCATCAACCACGCAGAAAGTTATGGAATGGGTTAGACTACACTTTGAAACAACAACTGGACGTAAAGGTTACGCTGTAGGTTATAAAAAGAACCTTATCCTTAATGGGCTTGATCCTACTGGAGTAGCAGTTGAAAAGTGGACTCTTATTGGATGCCAAATTACGGTGGCTGGTTTTGACAGCTACGACTATGGAGATGATGCACTTACTATGATCAGCATCACTATCCAGCCAGATAGATGTATTCTAGAAAGCTAAAAAGCTTTAAAGTAAATATTAATTGAACAAGACCTAGTATACGATTGACTTTGTTCAAGTAAGAAGAAAGTATGGCTGAAATTAAGGTATATAAAAGATTCTATTTAATCACTTCCACAATAAACGGAAGTGATTCGGTAGAGGAATACACTTTAACTGACCCGTACACTGTCTCAGCAAACACATACAATGTAACTCAAGGTCAAACTTTAGTACAGGACGATGTGTCTGTAGTTCAATCTTCAACTGGCGTGTACTACGCACTGCTTGATGGGACTCTTTATAATTCGAATGATGAATACGATATCATCTTTGATGTAAATTACACCATATCATCCCCTATAAGGGCGCTTAAAGACACTTTTAAGCTAAATCCTATGCTGACTCCAAAAGGAACTTTATCTTACGATATCGATCAGCCTATGGTTATTGAGATAAACAACAACCCAATAGTAACTCAGGTGCAAGTAAATAACACCACATTTGAATTTTAACAATGGCTCTAGGAAACGAATTTATAATTAAACAAAATGACACATTACCTGTTTTACAGGTGTGCTTGTTTGGTAAAGGCAACTTAAACCAAAGAGAGGCTATGAACTTAGAGGGAGCTACGGGAGTTACTTTTTCTATGGTAGATAACTGCGGAGATTATGCTGTTATGTCACAAACGGCTCAAATTACAAATGCAACTGACGGAACTATCCAGTACTCTTGGAGTGCAGCAGACACTTCCGAGGCAGGAAATTACAAAGGAGAGTTTGAAATCACTTATACAGGCGGAGGGCGACTGTCAATACCTCAAATTGGAGGAATTCCAATCAGAATAGTAGAGGACATAAATCCTTAATAAAACCACACAGACACCTACAGCGCACTTACTCACCACACAACCTAAGAGTTTTGGGTATTGACGGGCAATGCATCACAGGGTTACTGGTTTGTATCTAATTAAACTAAGCCTCCCTAACCCTTTTTAGCTTAGTTGTGGTTTTGTAATAATTCACCTACTTTCAAATCAAAATTTAAACGGGGAATCCGACCCGTTATAATAAACGAATGCGAAAACCTTTAACTCTTCTATTTTTAGAATACCTAAATATTCTTTCGGAAGGGAATCTTTAATTTTATCTACATCGCTGACTTTGTGTGTAAACTCTAAATAGTGATCATCCCATTTACTCAACACAATGTAAACTAAACCAAACACACCATCATCGTCTGGAGTGATTCCCCATTGATTTTTGTTTTCTTCATAATCAGAAAGAGAATTTGAAAATTCATCTTCATCAGTCATGTTTAAAAGTTCCATCATCTTTTCTTTATTCTGATACTCATCAGTGAAAGGAATTGAGAACCCAGCTTTTGAACAATCCGTACTCATTATTTATAAATTTGTATACAAAGATAGAAAAATAATGCAAAAAAAAAGGTGATATCGTTTAAATATCACCTTTTTGTTATTAATTATATATTTTTAAAAATCATCAAACGAAGCTCCAGTAGGAAGTAATTGAAATGTTAAATCAATATATTCAGCAGCTCTTGTGGGCTTGACCTGAATTTTTCCAATCAACTCTAGTCTGTCCATTGTTTCGGCAGTATTATTGGAGTCATCCATCACAACCTTAAAGGAATGTATACCTCTTTGGTTCTGAATTTGAAGTAAGATAGGCTCTACCTTAGCTTTAAATTGATCTTTTAGAGTTTCATCATTTGGATCAAAAACCAATGAGAATGATGCTGCTGATACAAGTCTTTGAAGTCTTAAAACAAGTCTTCTAACTGAAATTCTATCAAGTGCTGAATTAACAACCTGCATAGTCTTCTGTCCCCAAATAAGTGTTCCTTGCTGAGTGAAGAAAGCAATTGGGTTAATTCTTGCATTGTAAAGATCATCAAGATTATTTCTCGAAAGAACAACTTCTGGCTTCTTAACATTGTTTGGAAGCGCCCCTCTCAACGCTCCTGCTGGAGCATACCAAGGGTTATACTTGTTATCTGTGAATGCAATTGCTCTAACTACACCAAATGTTGGTGATAAGAACACAATTCTTCCGTTAGAAGAAGTGTCCTCAGTCTTAAGCCAAGGCCAGTATGTGGTTGCATATGATGAATCAAATCCAGTTGCCTCGAATGAAGAGATAACTTGTAACACTGCATTGTTTGCATTAGTATTAGTGTCACTAATTCTTGGAGAATCCATGATATAAAGCGAATCGGCTCTGTCTTCAACTATCTCTAATGCATATCTGCAAATTGAAAGGTTGTTAGAGTAATCAATATCTGGAGTAGAAAGTAAGTTAATATCTACTTTAGTGTCAGATTCGAAAATATCTAAAGCATCTTTGAATGACTGCACATCAGATGTATGAACATCTGTAAATCTTTCGTAAGGATTATTGTAAACATTTGTCTTGTCCCATCCGTCAAAACCTCCGTAAGGCGCAACTGTAAATTTAAGCTTAGCTCTATCAACGTAAAGACCGCTAGGATCGGTATAACCAGTCATTGAAGCAATATCTCCTGAGTCAAATAATGATGAATCAGAATCGCCCTCCATATGGAATCCTTTAAGTGTTGTTTTGTCAGAAGTTACTGACCCAGCGTATGCAAACAAATCATGTTCTATATTCTGAGCTGCTGTCTTAACAGTTACTTGAGTTTTAGTGATAGATTCATAACCAAGTTCCGAAACTCCCATGTATGTTCTACTAGTTGAGTCTCCAGAAAGGTAAGAAGTTTTGTAATAAATGTTTGGTTGACTAGTTGTTGCGCCAGTAACCACATTTCTTACTTCGTATCCTCTAAATCCAGCTGGAACAGTATCCGTTGGAACAGCTTCTGCCATTTCAATTGTAACGTACTTAGAGACTTGATCGTAAACTTTATCAAATGTTCCGATAACTCTTCCAATATAGTTAGAAGAATTTTCGTTCAATTCTAAATTAGAGAATCTTTCGTAACTTGATTGACCAAGACCAGCAGAATCTCCATACTCGTATCTTCTTACGATAAGATCAAACCTGTTATTGTTAATATCGATGTTAGCAAATGAAACCTTAACTTCTCTGTTAGAAGAGTTTCCGTCAGATACTGTGTGAACCTTGAATAGGTTACGTACAGTTCCTCCAATCACTCTTGAAACAATCCAAGGTGTCTTTGCATTAGTGTATTCAGCACTATAAGATGTAAATGGGTCTGTATCAACATAAACCAATGATGGATTTATCCCCGTAATTTCACCTCTACTGAAAGCTTCTCTTGTAAAGTGTGGGTAGATAGACTCTACATACATGTTCTCAAGACCTGAAATTACTTTTGCTGATTTACCAAAAGCTGTTGCTACATAAGATGATTTTGTTTCATCAACTGAAACAGTGTATCCGTTGGTTTGTGCTGTAAGTGGCCCTGTAGATCCTGATAGTACAAAATCAGTAAGTGGGTTTGTTGGCGACCCAATCGCTCCAATTGAAATGTCTGTAGAATCGTCAAAATAAAAGTTTCCAGTAATCTGGTTTTTCTTACTTCTAAGCACAGCTAATGTTGACCCAGACTTCGAACCTTTTGGTTCTGAATTTACAACCGCAAGTGTCATAGTTTCAGCATCAGCGTCTGCATATGTTGTTTCTAATGAAACAGAAGACGTAATACCTAAGTCAGTGTAATCAGAAGTTGATTCCATTTCAGAAATAATATCTGCCGTAGTAATAGATCCGCTAAAGTTAATAGTAATCGCAGGGGAAGCCACAACAACACTAACCTCTCCGTCTCCAAGCGCAACATCTTCCGCAAATGTATATGTGTAAGTTGTTGAAGCAGCAAGTCCTGTGTCGGTGAATGTCAAACCAGATGTAGTGGAAGTTCCACTAAACGTCTCTGAGATATCAGCGATAACAAGCCAAGCTCCTGAGTTTGTAAATCCAGACTTACCAAGGACTCTTGAAATAGTCAATTCATTTGATTGACTAAGAAAAGCATCTGCAACATATGTTGCAGGATAATTATAGTTTGTTGATCCAAACCTTTCATATCTCTCTTCTGATGTGGGAACAGCAATCGCTTCGAAAGCTGGCCCTTTTGGGAATCTTCCCACAATTCCAAGTCTAGTGATACCTACCCTTGATGCGAAGGCAGTGAAGTCTTGAACTTTTGTGTAAACACCCGGTGAAACAAATACTGAAGCCATGTTATATATTTTTTTTTTTAAATTCTACTTTAAAACCAAGCCTTTTAGGGGCTTAGTTTTAAGTAAATAGTGTATTTTTTTTGGTAATAATCAATTCTATTGGTTTTTTTTAACCTGTGGTTCCGCTTGTACCGAAATTAGATAGTAGCGTCATTAAATCGCCAGTATCTATATTGCCATTACCGTTAAAATCCCATACTGCACAATTACTCGTTTCTCCTGTTACAGGAGAACCAAAGCAGCCTAGAAAATCAACCACATCAACTATTGTGAAGAAAGTCTCATTTGTTGATCCTGTAATAATCTCTGTTGTTCCTGATGTTCCAGTTGTAGAACCAGTTGTAGAGCCAGTTGTAGAACCAGTATAAAAACCATTATCTGTGTCCCCTGTAATAATAACTGTTGTTCCAGTGGTTCCCGTTGAACCTGTAGAAGAAGCGTTCATTAATGAAGCCTCTACAGTTTGTGGAGATATAGAATTAAGGTTATTTAATGTAAACAGTTTAGAGAAATTAGATGCTAATTCTTTTTTAGTCAAACTAGCTTTAAAATCAAGACCATAAGCAATTTTGCCTTTTGATATATTTACAATATTTTTATTGTCTACAGTATAAAAACCACTAATATTTTCTATCTTCTTTGTGCTAGAATTAAAAACTTGAGTCCCTTTCTGTTCAATATTGTCTTTCGTTGTTCTGAACAGCGAAATAGGGTCAGAATTTCTAGACTTAATTAAAATTATATCCGTGTATTTTTTGCTAATAAACGAAACAAACCCTTCAAATCTATCCTCGGAAGAAGTGTTTTTAACAAATCCGCCTCCTTTTTTAATTAAAGCAGAGCTTAAAGAATTAGGTTTTAATTCAATAGCTTTTCTTAATGCCTTTGATCTTTTGTTGCTTATTTGATCAGGATGATCTATTCCTTCAATTAGTCTTTCTTCATACCCCCTAAAGAAAGCTCTTCTAGGCAATCCGTTAACTATATAATTTATCCACCTTGGTTGTGGGCTGTCGTTTTTTACTGAAAGTGCCATTGGTTGGTTTTTAAAGTTAAAATGTTTTTCAGTAATAAATAGGTATTTTTATCTGATTCTATTTGAAACTTGCATATTAAATTTAATTTTTTTAACACCCTTTACTATTTCAAATTCTTGAGGATCGACAATCTTTCCATGCAATTTAATAGATGAATTCACACGAAACAATCTTTCGTTCATTAAATCTCCATTCTGGTTATCCTCCGATGGGTCGCCATCTAATATTGATCTAATTTGATATCCATTAATCGTCATATAGCCTTGCCCGTGAGAATAAGATTTATGCAACTGGTGATAAAAAGAATTAACGTCTTCCATATAAGCAGAAATAAACTTTAGATCATATAATAAATCAATTCTTACTGCTTGAGGAATTTTATAATAATCAACCCCTTTCGTAGTTCCATCAAATGAAGGAACCTTTAAATATTTAAATGTTTTTCTTAGAGGAATGTTTCTCTTAATGGGTTCTGTACCCTGCACAATATTCTTTCTAACCAATACCATATACGGAGGAGAAACTTCTTGTCCATCTTCATTTCTCATAAATTTCCAATTAAGCTTTCTTTCTGCCCAAAGCTCTTGAGTCAACATAACCAATGGAACTTTCCTTTGAATTCTAGTAGAACCATCATAAAGAGATAAATTCCATCCTTCTATGTAGTCTCTTAACCCAAAATCTAAATCATCTGGAAATAATGGTTGTGGAAGAAAATTATAGTTTTCATTCCTGTTATCATGGCTATTGGCTTGGTTGTCTAGAGTGGACATATCTTTGTTTAAAAGTAAATAATCTTAAATTTTTTTTTATAATTCAAAATAAAGTGTATATTTGCATCGCTCTTTCCGCTTTAATGTGTTCATTGTGGGAGCTTGGTCACAAGGTTAGAGCTACGCTGACAAAGGAAGTAGTACTTTAAAGTATTACACTTAAGGGTGAAAACTGAAGGTCTAACGACTAGCTTTTTCACAAGTAAGCCTGACTTAGACCATTCTCCTAGAGATACTCACGTTTTAAAATGAGGGATTTAGGGAGCTTGGTTTTGCTTAAATTAATTTAAGCTATATCTAAGTCAGGAAGTAATACTTTACCTTCGATTAAATGCTCTAAAGTTCTATTAATATACTAAAGAATCTAATGATTATACAAAGATTTATATGGCTCTGAATATATGTTCTCCAACTTCCACAGCTTTTATAGTTGTAGCAAACCTCCTGTCTCCTGCAAATGAGCTTTGATTGTTTATCATTTGTGACCCATTATCTTTAATCTCATAAAACTGTCCCTTGTATCCGATAAAATCTCCTTCTTTAATTTCATAGACAAGTCTTTGCCCTTCATTAAATTGAATTAAACCTAATTCTTCTAAATGCTCAATATAACAATGTGCTTCAAAATTACCGAAACCTTTCTTTATAAGACCCCCGCTTTCATGATAAGTGTTTTCAACAACCTCAACGTTTATTCTTCCATTGATTATAATCTCTTCCTTATACCTTTTTTCCTTAGCTTCTCCGTATCTATTTGTCTTAGTGCGTTTTAAGTCAATCCTGTATAGGATGAAATCTTCTTGTAGTATTTTTTCACTTATCTCACGACCTGTTTTATTGAAAAAAGCCTCTTCTTTATTGGTAAAGAATTGATTAGCACCTTTAGAATTTGCTCCAATGATGTTAACCATGTCTGGCTGTTTTCCTGTATGATCTAAACTGTTTGACATTTACTTTTTTAATTAATAAACCCAAATTGACATAGGCCCGAATGACAGAGATTTATTGACAGCCTCTTGTACAGAAGCCCTATCCTCCATTATTGATTTATATGATAACTTTTCAAGATCGTCATCTAGAATCTTAAATAATCTGTCTTTTGTTTCCTTAGCAAAAGACATCAATGGGTCTGAATTCATTGTTACACTAGCATCAGGAATGGCTAGTTCATCAAATTTCCCGCGAATGAACGATAAATTTTCTGCGGATTCTGCTAAAGCCCATTTTCTAACCCATTGTTTTGCGTTTGAATTTAACTGTTCCCAGTTAATTATATCTAAGTTTGCATCGGCAGGTGTTGCTACTAAACCGTTTCCTTGTTCATTGGCAGTATAGGTTGTTCCATCGATAGTGTTTGAAATAGTTTCAGCAGTCCATGAGGGATTTGCTGAATTTCCAGAGAAAGCTGAGTTACCAGCCACTCCAACTCTATCATAGTAACGATAGAACATCTTGCCGGGTGTTCCTGCTCCCCCACCAATACCAGTGTTATTATTACCCCCACCACCTCCAACTCTAGGAGTTGGATATAATCTAACCAACTTAGTTCCGTCTGGCCCTCCATGAATCGAATAAGCGTACTCTGAGCCACGAACTCTGTTTCTTAACTCAGCAGCCTGTGCAGTCATAATTGTATCAAATACAGGCATAACATGATAAAGTGTATGCCCCGCAAAAGATGCCCCAAATTCTGAGAATGCAATGTTTTGGTTCGCAAATGGATCAAGACCAAATAAATTTATAAAAGAAGGAGTATACCAAAGCACATCTGCTATTTCCCTTCCAGCTGGAACGAGATAGGTTTGAACACCTCCCGTTAAAGTTATTACATCTGTTTTATACTCTTTTACAGAGTTTGCTCCATATCCAGATTGTTCCGCTATAGATGTTGCGAATGATCTTTCAAAATAAAGCGAATTAGAAATGTATTTAAGCGTAAAGTCTACTTCACTAGGTAATCCTAGCATTTCCCCTAAACGGTTCTGTAAAGTCCACCTATTGACCCATGTGGAGTACTCTCTAATGCCATCGCATATAGAATATTCTAGGTCAGCATCAATCAGCTCAACCTCTAATATTGAAGCTCCAAATTTTAGACGGATATAATTATATATTTCCGTTCTTTCAGAAAGAGTTAAACCTGTTGCGCACTGCCCTACATTCAATGACATATTCTATAAATTTAAAATTTAATATTACTTGTGTGTACTCTTCCTGATCCGAAGTGTTCTTTGAAGCCTACATAGGTTCCTGAATTTACTGTGAAATTCCCTACTTGAACATCAATTGACTGACCAGCAGTTGCAGTCCAAGTAAAAGTCCCCCCACCTAACGCAGTAATATCCGCATTACCATCAGTAAGGCAGTATACTGTATGAACAGTTGAAGCGGTCTTCCCATTCCCTAGATCTCCAACCCCGTAAGTTCCTGTATCTAACGGAATAGCTATATAATTTGATTTATGTGACATCATTTTCTCTTTTTAAATAAATAGGGATATTTATAGTAAATAGAGAAAATTGTGCATAACTACACCCGTAAAATATTTAAAAGTCTCTCTAAGAAAGAAAAGACCGAATACATTGATAAAATGTTGGAAAGAGGTATTGATTTTTCTAAAGAAGAGTTGACTTTTTGTTCTAAAAAACATTTATTAATTTATTTTACAAAGAAACTTGCTACTAGGAGAGTTTTTGAAGACTATGAAATCAAATATTTAACGTTCGATCAGGTTTTGCGTCATATGCAAAGAAATAATAATATGATTGACTTTTCTTTATTCAAATTTTTAAACAAAAAACAAAGAATAATAGCTGTAAAAAATATTGCATACTCCAATTTCCATTTAAATTTAGATGAGTTTCATACTCTTAGGTCTACTGAAAGGAAATTTTACGCTAGTGCTAGATTTGAAAATGACTATCTTCTTAGAACATTTGAAGTTAAACACCTTTCTTTTGAAAATCAAGTGAAATTTGTTGCGGTAATAGTTAATAACGGAACAAGTCTTTCTCAAGAAATGATTGATGTGCTTAAAGCACCAGCAAAAAAAGAATACCTTAGGTTAGTTTCAGACAATCTAAATGAATCTAAAATTAGAAACTCAATTTCTAAGAGGATATTGAATCTCCTTTAATTCACTAAATGTATTTGTAGATTGTCTGATGAAATTGATTTTTTTAGACATAGATGGCGTTTTAAATAACTGCATGTCATCTGGAGTATTTCACGAATCTTCTACGATTCATGAATGTATATCGGAACTTAACAGGATTCTTTTAACTTCAGAGGCAGGTATTATACTTATTTCTACTTGGAAGGATAGTTATGATTTTAAAACAATAAAGAATCTTCTTTACGAAAGAGGAGTTTACCAACACAGTATTTTAGGTCTTACACCAATCGGCATAAACAAAGAAGAAGGAATTACTTACTTCTTAAATAACCCTCCGTTAGAAATAGATGAATTTGTAATTATTGACGACAATCTTGATATGAAAGATGAACTATTGAGATCAAAATACATTAAAACAGAGTCAATGATTGGCTTAACTAACACAGATGCTGATTTAGCCATTCAAAAACTTCAATAAAAATGGAATAAAATTATAGGCACAAAAAAAAAGGAGATGCTTAGCATCTCCTTTTCTTATCTTTATAATTTTTACTTATGATTAGTAAGTATTGATGTTATCGATATAAATAACTCCATAGAACCTGTTGTTAACCATCTTCTTAGCATAACGAGTCATAATACCTTTACGAGGTGTAAAGTCGTTTGGATCATAAATAGTTTGCGTTAATTGAAGAGGAATATACGGTGCGTAGATGTAACCAGCTTCAAGGAATGTTGATCCTTTGTGTCCGATAAGTACAATCTGTGCTGGTAAATATGGATCTTTGTAAACCACATATCTTGAACCAAGCTGTCCGATTTTCTCAACTCCTAAGTTGTACTTGTCAACTTCTGGTGCTGCTGACCCGTCTACGTGGAAGTATTCAAGATCATCGAAGATAGCCCCTGCTTCTGCTGAACATACGATCCAGTTAGCTCCACCTCTCAATGTTGCTTTATGGATTTGTGCTGACAGCTCATTTACACGAGTAATCAAAGTTTGATTCCAATCCTTCTGTGTTCCGAAGAAGTTAGCGTTGTTTGATAGACCATTGTAATCCCATCTTGCTCTAAATGGCGCACCATTAATAAGATCGATGATAATTTCTCTGTCAATCTCAGCTGCAACGTGTTCCGAAAGAAGAGCAGTAAGCTCAGCTTCAGCATCAATTGAGTGATATGCTTCCAAATCCTGTGCAAGCTCTGGTGTCCAGTGCGCTCTTAGTTTTCTAGTTACAGTGTTAACTGTTACAGAAGAGAATCTGATAGTTAATTCAGCCATTTCTGACTTACCTTCAAGATCGTTGAAAATCTCGTATGCTGGCATAATAACGATAGTAAACGCAGATCCGAAGTTTCCTGAACCATCGTTAAGAAGATTAGCATCAAATGCTGATCCGTAAACACCTCCAATTCTAAGGTCAAGTACTACATCTGCAATATTGTCCTGAAATTGATCCTCAGTCCATGTTTGAATTTGAGAATAGTTTGGAATTGTACCTTCAGCAGCAACAATCATAGTGTTTGTTGTGTCAGCTGAGTAATGAATAGGATTTACTGAAGAAACGAATCTAAGTGTTGCAGATGACTGCTGCTTAGAATAATTGAAGTCAGATCCTAATGGAATTGCCTGAGCATTGATACCATTAGCGAAACTATCAGCTGTTACAGAAACAGTAGCTGCTGTTACTGTGTATCCTGTTCCAAACGAAAGGTCGAAACCTTTGTTGTTATAGAATCTTTCGTAAGCAGTAGTGTCTGCGAAACTCGGCCCAGCTTGTCCGTTAGCTGTATTTCTTGGTGCAAGCTTCTGACTGTTAGAGTTAGTTGTATAGTCATCTCTAGTTTGCTCAGAAAACTGTGTGTTATCATCTCCAGCAAATGATACTCTTGCGTCCATATAGAACAAAAGTCCTGATGGAAGAGCTAAAGGTTGAACTGAAACAAGTTCGTTAGCAAGTAATCTTGAGAATACTCTTCTAACGATAGGGAAGGCTACTGTATCAAATCTACCTGCTGATGCATCAAGAGTTACCTCGTTAAGCATTCCAGCTGCTTGATTTTCTAATAGTTGGGCTACATTTGATCTTTCGAAACCGTCAAGTTCGTCAAGAAGTCCAGATGCTCCCCAGTTACCCATGATAGCGTTACGTTGTTCGGCTAGGTTTTTGAAAACCGAGTACCCAACTTTTCCGCTTCTTAATAATGTTGATTGACTCATTGTCTTAATTTTTTTTGTGTTTGTTAGTTAAATAGTTTGTTTTTTTTTGAATTCTACTTTTTTTTAATTAAATTGTAGAATTTTTATCTTTTTTTGTTTCCATAAGTCATTAATTCTCGCATTCTGCTAGATTCTGCTGATTCAAATAGAGTTTCTCTCTGTGCTGCTGGACGATCAATTTGTTTTCCTGTATTCCCTTGCTTTGTAGCTTTAGGTTTCTGGCTCACTGTAACTGAATGCTCGTTCATCACTTCTCTGAAGAGACTCTTAGCATTATCATATCCGTCAACTTGATTGAATTTCTCTGTAATCTGAATTCTTTCCTCCTTGGTGAAATCACCTTGTTCGAAAAGTCTTAGCATGAAACCAACTTTAGCGTTGAATTCTTTCATTTCATGGATTTGCTTTCTTAATACAGGAAGAGACTCTCTTAATTTAGTCACCTCTTTTCTTAATGAAGCATTCTCATTAACCAACTTATTGTTGTCATTATTAAGCTCAGCAGTATTTGCTTCTTCACGAGCTTTATTTTCATTTACTTGAGCATACCTTGACCTGTCGGCTACCGCCTTGGCTGGCCCTGCTGAAGTACCTTGTGTTCTTTGTGATGAGTGTGATACACCCATAGCTTTCATTTCATCTATTGGCTCATCGTCTTCATCTATTTCGATTTCAACGATATCATTAGATGATAGTTCACCCATATCGTGATTGACATCTTCGATTTCAATCATTGCGTCTTCATCCTTTTCTAAAAGAGAATCAAGATCAATTTCTTCCGCCACTGGAGCAGGTGCTGGTGCTGCCATTGGTTCTGGTGCTGGAGCAGGTGCTGCCATTGGGTCTTCAGCTGGCATTTCATCATCGATTACCGTAACGGCTTCATCTTCTCCACCATCTACTGAACCACCTACTGCTTGTGAGGCTATTTGCTCTACAGCATATTTTATTAAATCCTCAGGAGACATAGAGTTTAAATCTTTCTCTGCTTCCATCTCAGGAATTGGAGCCTCTGCTGCTGGCATCTCAGGAGCTGCCATTGGATCTTCAGGAATCGGTAATGCTCCTGCTACTGGTTCTTCTTCGTTGTACAAATTCATGTTTTCATCTTGTATTAAGTACTCTTCCGCTTCTTCAGATATTTCGAACTCATCCATTTCAAGTTTTGTTTCTAAATCTGCGTTTTCGTCCCCATTAATAATTTCTTCACCATTTTTTTTAGGCTCTACATCTACATCTCCGTTGTCTGAAACTACAATTGTTGCTTCATCAGTATCGATTGTTACAGTTTCATTTAATTTAGGATCAGAAAAAGAACCTTCATTAATCAGTGAAGCAATTTTATCCTCAACCTTTTCTTGAAGGTCAACAGAAACTTGTTGCTTAGCGAAATCGATGATAGACTGAAAGTCTGCCTTTGCTTCTTCGATTACTGTTTTTTGTTTTTTATTGTTTTCCATTTCCTCAGGGAATTTTAATAGACATTTTCAAATAAATACTTTAAAAATTTTGCTTTTATAGATTTTTCCAAAAATCTTTTCTAGACAAATAGTCAAGTTTCTGATTATAATTTTTTTCTACCTGCTTTTGAGTTGCTTCACTAAGTGGTGTTAAACCGATTTGGCGACCCTCCTTGAACATAAAGGCTCCGGGTGTGCTTGGGCTTGACACAAAGTCAAATGCAATTAACTCAAAATCATTTTGTACGATATCCTGATCTCCCTGTCTCTTTACCGAACCAACTCCTCTCGAAGAAATTCCTAAAGTAACACCGTCTTGAATAAGACCTAAAAGAGTTTTTCCTGCTGGCGTAGATTTTGTGATTTGAACCTTACCGTGAAGCTCATCATCTTGCCACCACATGTCAACCACTTTGTGAGAAACATTTTGTAAAGAAACAACTGCTGTCTCTGGATGGTCTAACTCGCCTGTTGCTAAGTTTTTTTCAACTAGCTCCATATAATTTTTTGATTCTCTCTTGAGAATATCAAGAGGGTACACTCTACCGTTACGGTTTAAAGTGTTTGCTTTCTGAAGAATACCAGACAAAATAATTGGCTCACCTTTTTCGATTGCCTCAGTAATAAGCTTAGGAGTTAATGAGACCCTAAATTCATTATACTCCTGTATAAGATATTTTTGTAATTTTTCAGTTTCTTCCATAACAGTGTGTTTACTGCTAATAAATAGACTGTTTTTTTTATATCAAACAAAAACGCTCCAATAAAGGAGCGTTCATAATGAAAATAATATTATTTTGCTATCTGTTTTTGCTGTATACTATAAATCCACTACCATCATTTAAGATTTCTGAGTCACCAAAATAATTAATAACATTGATAGCTTCTTGGAATATTTCATCCTCCCCCTCTTTCTGGTTCAAGGGTTTCTTCTCTTCTCTTCCTATATTGCAAGTATGCAAGTAGATTTCGAAATTGATATAATTTCTCTTTCCGTTGTAATTGATATTATCTGGAATGTTCTCAATGAAAATATTTTTATCAGGATGATTAAACACTTCACTTTCCCCTAATATTTCGTCAACAGCTCCTTTATAAACTCTTTTGAGTTCTTTCCGAAGGATTGATTTCAACTTTTCTTTATCGTATTCTAAATATTCATCTATCGGTCTTGTCCAAAAACTAATAGATATATAAACCGTTTCTGGATGTTCTCTATTCTTTGGCGCACCAATTTTTGCTGTAATTCTTTTGTTGTTTAAAAAATTAGTTGTAACTTTGATTTCACGAGCTGTCTTAGTTCTCATTTATAGTGTTTTTGTTTTAATTAAAAATGTGTCGTTACATTAAATTTAAAGAAAAAAAACCACTATATCAAATATTAAAAAAAGGGGCAATTTGCCCCTTTCTTTTTTTTGTGTTATAATATGATTTCTTTTAGATTTCTTTCAAAACCGTCATAAGTTGTGTACATTCGAAAATGTATTCATCGCTTATTAACATTGTAGGAGAAACATCCTTTTCTAATTTTTCTCTAAATGCTTCTAATTTTATAGAATCTTCTTTAACGGAGTCTTTAAGTTTTTCATTAATCAATTTTAATGCTTTCCCTTTAGTGTCTTTTATATAGTTTATCTTAACATCACCTTCAGCTACTAAAATTTTAAAAACTTTCTTTTCATCCTCATTAAGGTGAGAATATCTTTCTTCAAAATTACTAATTGCGTTTTGAGTTAAGAATCCCCAAAATTTATTAAACTTAGGAGAATCTGACTCTTCTAGTGATTTGTCTCCTTCAGTAATAGTTCTTGTTAAATGGTTAATCACATGCTCATAAGATTTAGCTTCTAATTCAAAATTAGAAAAATCTCTATTAGTTTCAGCCTCAATCAAAGTGTGAATTGATTCAAAGAGAACTTTATTCTCTGGAGATGCTAAAATGTATCCGCCTTCATTTTTTGCTTCATTTATTCCTCCGAATAACTTAATTCGCGCTTGTTTATTGCTTTTCATGATGGAACCATCATAGTGATCCCATTTTGTACTAGCAATCAATCTAAGATTCTGTTTAAGAAATCTTTCCGCTAATCTTTCCTTTTCGAAAGGTTTAGAAGATTCAATGTTTTTATAAATTATGTGCTGTTTTTTAAGGGTTGTGTTCTCGTTCAGTAAATTTTGAAATTCAAAAAGGGTACTGTTTGTATTTTCCCTTAAAACTTCCATAGCTGATTTTTTTGTAACGCTATCCTTAATTGCTCCGTAGTTGAGAGTAGTTTTCATAGATGTCTATTTTTAAGTAAATAATAAGAAATAATTACAATCCAAAATTCTTTGTTTTATTCAGCTTTTTTTCTTTACTTTGTAGCTGTGAATGATTTCATTATTCTGTAGCCTTTTAGAAAAGGTTTAATCAGGAATATGTAAATTAAAATAGGAAAAAATATGAAAAATTCAATTTCACTCGGTAGTGATGAATCGTTAGTCTCAAGAATTCTAACAACACAAACTCAAAAAAGTACTACCAACAAACCACTCAGTACCCACCACCTTTTTATCATTGACTGCTCAGGTTCAATGTGGGGAGAACTATCTCAGATAAGAACTGATCTCTACAACAAAATCTCCACACTACTTCAAGCTCAGGACTCAGTTTCTATTGTTTGGTTCTCTGGTAGAAGCCAATGCGGAACAATTGTTGAGAACTTCAAAATGAAGTCTGATATGAGTTTACAAAATCTAAGATCAGTCATAGAAAAAGAATTAACTCCGAGAGGGTTGACAGCTTTTAAAAAGCCTTTAGTTGAAGCTAAAGAGATTATCCAAAGAGTCAATAAAACTGACTCAGACATGGTACACTCTTTGTTTTTCTTAACTGACGGACACGACAACAATTATTCCGATTCTGAAATTATAGCATCTGTGAACGATGTAAAGGATTACTTAGTTTCAGCAACTATTGTTGAGTATGGATATTACTGCAATAAAAGACTTCTTAATTTGATGTCTACAGAAATCGGTGGTGTTCATGTATTTTCGGAAGATTTCCAAGACTACTCACCTTACATGGCAAAACAATTCAACCAAAGCGTAATGTCTAAAAGACAGTATGTATCAATTGATGATGACGTTACACAAAATGTCGTGTTTACTATTGAAGATGAAAACGTTATCTCTTACATCGTAAATGATAACAACGAAATTTTCATTGATCTAGAAGTAAATTCTCCTATTTACTACCTGACTAATTCTCCTCAAAATTCTTTTATTGATATGGACTTCGAAAACCCTAGAAATGAAACCGAGGAAGGATTAAGAAAAGGTATGTATGCAGCAATGTACTCGTTTTCTAAACGAAGTGACTTCATTACTATTTCTACAATTCTTAGAACTCTTGGCGATGCGTACTTTATCAAAAAGAAAGCAAATACTTTCGGAACTCAAAAAATAAATGAACTTGAAAAAGAATTTATTGATGCAATGTCTTATCCAACTTTAATGTTTAGAGAAGGTTATGACCCGAATGCAGATCTGTCTGAGGATGCTTTTTGTGTAATGGACTTACTAAACTTATTAATGTCTGACGATGAGAATAAGTGGTATCCAATGCACCCTGAATTCCAATACAAAAGAATTGGAAGGAAATCTGTTAAGTCAGGAAGAAAAGTTACGGAAGAGGAAAAAGATATAGTCCAAGCACTTCTCTCAAACAACTCAGTATCAGAAGCAATTGACAAATTGAATGAGATTAAGAATGACGAACCAAAAGATATTAAGTTTGTAAATGTTGAGAAAGATAAGGGTCAGCCATTATCGGATTTGGTATGGAACAACTCAAGGGCGAATCTTTCAGTAAGAGTTGTGTATAATGGATATGTTAATCTCCCTACTCATGATTTTAAAGACCTACTCCAAGGAAGGTTTGACACCAAAATATTCAGAAATTACACAATTATTAAGGATGGCGTAGTTAACTCATACAAACTTCCTGTTAATCTGTCAGAGGCTGCTTTCGATACTTTGCAGACCAATGGCTTGCTAGAAGGCGAGAAATATGAGCAACATAAGATTTATGTCTTAGACTTCTCATCACTTCCAGTAATCAACCAGATGATGGTTAAACAAAGTTCTGCAAAAGAGTTGTTCGAGAATCAATATAAGCTTTTAGTTATTCAAGCTCAAAACACAGTGTTTAATCACTTTAAGAAAAGATACCTTGTTGCTAGCACTACTGGATTTAAAGACTTATATGGTGAAGAAGCTGCTGCTTGGCTTAAAGAGTTAGGTTTGGCTGATTATGGCTTCAATCCTAAAACTACTCTTGAGAAGTCAGAAAAAGAAGCTTTCGTTAACACAATGGAAGTTAAAATCAAAGGTCTATCTCTTCCTAATACGAAGAAAGATTTTGAAGGTGTTCTGGCAAAGTTAGATACAGACTCTAATCTTACAGACAGAGAGGCACTTCTGGTTCCATCGATTCGAGAATTCCAATCATTTATTAAGTTAAGTGATGGGGTTTCAGATGAGATTAAACAGAAGATTGTAGAAACATGGGTTTCAGAAAAAAGTAAAGGTTTCCGTAACGAGAAAACTAGATTAATGAATGACATATCAAAATCTAAGTTCTTGACTATTGTAGGGAAATCTTGGTTCAACGATTTGGAGAGTCGTGAGGAGAAAAAAATGATTTTAGAATTAGACAACCACGAGAGAGAGTTTGTGATTGAAGATAAGTTGTCTAAAATTAAAATCTAACGCAGCCTAAAACTAAGCTAAAAAAAAAGGGAACCAATTTGGTTCCCTTTTTTTGTTCATCTACATCCTAGATAGTAATCTTCCTGTACAATACTAGAGTTATATGTAGCATTAGGTATTTTCAAAGCTCTAAATAAATTCCTTTGAAAATACTCAATGTCTTCAACATCTATAGTTTTCCCCTTCATATCAGGGTTTCCAATATTCTTTTGGAATTTGTTACTCTTCAAAACAACACCGCCCTTAACTGTGCTTATTCGTTTCATTATTCAGTTATTTGAGAACCAAAGTAATCAAATTTTTCAAAATGACCAACTAGTTCTGTTAAAACTCTTTCAATTTTGATATTTATGATATCTCCATCCTCCTCTCTAAATTGAGCAATACATTTCATTCTAATGTTATTTGTCATTAAAGTTTCATAATCTCTCTTTCTAAAGTCATTAGATAAGTAACAAACATCATTATCAACAAACGCATCTCCAATAGGCTTTTTAGACTCCTCAGCATCTTCTGGGAAATAAGTGTACTTATATGGTTGGTCATCATCTTCAGTTAAATCAACTCCGTTATAACTAATAATAGTTGTAACTTTAGCTAAGCCTTCTTCAATAATTTCAACTTCAAATCTACCTTCGTATAAATCTTTGTCTTTTTCTGGGATATCATACGTATAAGAATATGTGAATGTAGATAAATACTTTGAAAGCTCTTCATCTGTGGCGTTGTCACCTAATGCGGCAACTGCTAATTTAAGCATTCCTGAGTTTTCATCATTTCTCATGAATTCTTTACTCACTATTACTCCTCTTCCGCAAACTACAGTCAAAGTGATTCCTTCCCCTGAACCTTCAACAATCATATCTGTTTCATAGTCTAAAGTCCCAAGACCTAATCTACTAAAACGATAATCGTTTATTTTTTTGAATATAATTTTATTATCTGAAATTTTCTCAAAAGAAGAAGCGTGTTTTATTACTCCTTTTAAACTAAATTTCATCCAAGAATAAATTTTAGCTTTTGATATTTTCCCAGTAGATAATGAACTTCTAAATCCAACTAAGTCGTTTGTTTCTAAGTACTGAACTTCTTCTCCAAAAGTTTCTTTTAGTACTTCTGTGTTAGCGATAGCTAACTCTGCTCTTTTTGCTCTTGATATATACATTATTCGTAAATTTCTGGTATTAATTGGTCTAATCTAATTACTAATTCAGTCAATCTTTCTTTTAAAAGAGACCCACCTCTAGTGTGAACCTTCAGTCTTAAGTATTCATTGCCTGAATCGTTTAACTCACTTTCTTTTAGTAAAAAATCATATTTACTTCCAGACAAATCAGCGTTTTCTGTTACGTCTTTTTGCTCTTCTAAATTTGAGTTTGTAGTAAGGATAAATTTACTTCTAGCTGCTCCTTTGTAAGAAAGACCTTTTGATGCAACGTAATCTCTCCCATACCTATGTTCTCCTCTATCAAGACCTGTTATAGACCATGTATATCCAGCTCCTCTAAAATCTCTGTTTCCTTTCATGTTAGTTACAACATCATCGTTTACTAGAGTTTGTGAGCCATCAATTAAATAAGTTCCTTCAGATAATTCTGATACAACGACAGTAGGGTTTTCGAAATAAACATCTCTATCACCTTTTCCTTTAGACATGATATAAGCAATGCCGTATTTTTTACCTAATTCAAAGTACCTCCAATCACAACCTTCTCCTTTCTCTATTTTTGCTATTTTTCTTGTGCCTCTCTTAAGAAAGTAAGATTCAATTTCTGCATCAACAATGGTCTCTACAGATGTAACTCCGTGAAATAACCTTGTAGCTGGCTCTCTTTTGTGTAAAGGGATTCTGTTTTCTTCAGAATTGTATTTTAAGATTCTAAAATCCGTTACCATGAGATGAGCGTCAAACATCTCTCTGACTTGTTCAGTTAGATGAAATTTTTCAAATTTTTCTTCCATTTTTTAATTAATTTTTTTATTGTAAATAAATAGTCTGATTTAACTTTTGCTTGTAGTGAAAATATTTTTTGAATTATAGATTTCTTGTAAACTACACACTGTTTTCTGTATTCTTCTTGCAGTTATCGCAACAATCCCCTTCGGTTAAAAGACCTGTTGCTTTACATTCAAGCAAACTAGCCATACTGGTTTTGTTGTCTTTAAGTGAATCATCCAACAAACCAGTATCCTTCCATTTATCAATAACAGATTTTCTCTGTTCCACTAAGGTCTTAACGTTTAATAATTTGCTCATATTATAGCTTTTTTGTTTTGTAAAATCTCTTGATAAATTTCCATTCTTTTCTCCGTAACTTTCTCCAAAGTGTATCTTTCCATCACCCATTCATGTAAGTTATTAGCTAGCTCTTCTCGAAGGTCTTTGTCTTCAATAACTTTTTTGATTTCTTTATACCAACCTTTTTTGTTGTCAGAAACTAAAAGCCCAGTTTTCCCATGCTCGATTAACTCTTTATATATTCCGAAATCTTGTGCAATCAAAACTTTCTTTTTCATTCCAGCTTCGATAATTTTAAGTTCAGACTTCACTAAATTAAATACATGGTCAACATTCATTCTTTGCCCTTTCTCTGTGACATGTTCTACTTTCTCAGCAATAGGAGCTAAGCAGATATCGCAATAATCATAATGAAAACCATATTTTGTTAATGGAAGTGTCCATCTTCTAACATAGTTGTTTGAGTATTCTTCTGGATATTCTTCTCTTTTAAACTTATTCAACCACTCGATATATTCAGGATTGTTTTCAGTCAGCTTGTATTTGCTAGTAAAAATCTTTTCAAAATCAACCCATACGGATTCATGTGGTTTGATTTTTCTAACATTTTTTTGACCATCAGGCATAATTTCCGTCATAGTCCCTCTGATATCAAAACCACACAGTACAACCTGATATTTATCCTTAAGTAGGGCTGATGTATTCAGTTTCGTAAAAGATGGCTCTAAGAGCTTTAAATCATGCAAATGAGACGACCCTCCTATCCATGCAATACGCACTTTGTCGGTTGGATTTTCTTCCACTTCCGACCTCCACATCTTGTCGTTCATATTTACGGCATTCGGAATCACATATACCTTCGAATCTTTTATTTCTTTTCTTATTTTTTCAGCAAAAATATTTGTAGTAGTTGTAATGTAATCTGCAAGCTCTAAGTTTCTTTTGATCTTCTCATCCATCTTATCATTCTTGATAACAGAATAAAGAGGATGCGTTGAAGGTGGATTCCAATAGTCATCAATATCGCATATTAAAGTAACTCCACGCTCCCTTAGTTGCCCAAATAGAACTTCAGAGTTTTCGTAAGAACCTAAATTTCTGTGAAAGTGAATAATGTCATACTTAGATAAAAAATCAAGGTCAAGATTAGGGTTATTGGTTACCTTAATATTGACCTGATTTCCATATTGTCTTTTCAACTGCTGAGCTGGCCAAATAGACCTGAAATGTCCGACTCCCTGCGAATCAGAATTAATAATTAACATTTCTATTTTTCCACTCCCGTTTGAGTTTTTTATCATTATAATAATTTATTTTTTGAATTTTTTGATCATTTCTTTTATCTCATCAATATCCATTTCTTCCTCTTTGTCGATAGCTATACCGATAGGGAATTGAAGTTTGTTTTCATAACCTTTTTCAATTTCCACGAAACCTCTTCTTAATTGCGCGTCAAGCATGGTCGTCATTTTTGGTAGGGCAATGACGAACTCTTTGGGTTGCAGAATAATACCCGGGGATTTGTTTGAAGCAAGTGCAACACTAACTTTGCTCGGCTGATCACTGATGTTTTTTATCTTCCAATACATATTTTGAATCTTTTATTTAGAAGAATGTAGTATATTAACCTAAGAAACTCAAATCAAGATTTGATATAACATTTATTTAAGCTCATAGGCTCCTGAGGAACATAGTAACATTTGTTATCTTTACAGTATTCTGTAACATCTTTCATTTCTCTAATAGAGTATCCTGCTGGCTTGTTGTTTTCGGTTAAAGCTAACTTTAAGTCTTTAGGTGTTTTTTCTTTTTTAAACACTCCGTATGGATTAGTAACCTCAGCAATTGTAATAATCATATCATCTTCATTTACTGGATCAGGAGCTGCTGGCATAACTGGAATGCTAACGTCTACAGGAGGTTGAGAAGAAATATGTTGATCTTCCACTCTTTCTGTAGTGTCGGCTAAACCTTTCTGAATAATATCTTTAAGAACTTTCTCTAACATCTTTTCTAAATCAACAGATGATTCGATAGTTTTAGTTAAATCAGTTTCAGTAGCAATATTATCTATTTGTGGTGTGGCTTGAGCGGCATACGGATTCTCATGGTATGTATTTACCGAGGTGTCAACATCTACTATTTTCCCTTTTTCAATAAAATGAGACTGACCACTTACATAATCAAAATGCACTTCACCAATTTCTTCAAACTTAGCAACAAATACTTTGGCTGTAGACTTTCCTTCGTTTTTCCAAGCATGCATCATAGTTGTCTTTAATTCTGGGTTGTCTAAAGTTCCAAATGGTTTGTTTGTTAAATTTTCCCCACCGACAGAAAGTTCATTGTAATCCCAAACAATAAACTCAGAAGGCTCTTTCGCTTCTAGTTCAGCAGGAAGCTCTGGCTTGTACATTACAGGCTCAATCGTTTGTCCTAACGCCTCATCCGCCACCTCTTGACCAACTTCTACATCTATATCGTGTTCTATTGTGTCGGAAGTGTTATTAGACAGTATATCGTCCTCATGGGGAAAGTCATTTTGTACAGATGAAACAGGGGATAGTGCATCTGCGCTAAAAGTTCCTCCTTCTGGAATAATTTCAGAGGGAGCAGCTTCGCTTTCTTTGCTGATTCTATAATCATTTACTATGTCGCTAACAATCTCACTAATACTGTCTTCTTTAAAAACATCAGTCAGACCATTTTCTCTAATAGAATTAACAACCATCTGTCTTAATTCTTCTTGTGTTAAATGCTTTTCCATTTTGATTTCTCTTTTTATCTAAATATGTTCTATTTATATAAAAAGAGAAATTTAATGGCAAACAGACAGAGTAGAAGACCAGCATCGAGTAAAAGTTCGAGACGAGTTATCAAAGAAGAGTTAAGTGAATTTATCAATGAAGCAGATTCTAAAAGACAAGAAGAGTATAAATCAAATCTTGAAAATTCTGTAAAAGATATTACAATTAACAAAAACATTAAGTGCAAAACCCTTAAACAGAAACAGTTAATAAAAACAATTAGAGAAAACGAAATTATTTTTGTTAGAGGAGCAGCAGGTACTGGAAAAACCTTTATTGCTTTGAAAGCTGCATTGGAAACTCTTAAAAAAGAGGACAATCCATATCAAAAAATATTACTATCCAAACCGATTATTGAAGCCCAGAATAACAAGCTAGGATTTCTACCGGGGAGTATGGAAGATAAAATCGACCCATACATGGATTCATATATGACCAATATCAAGCTCTTAATAGGAGATTCCCAAGCAAGAATATTAAACACTGGAGGTATTATTGGGTTTAATCCTTTACCTTATATGAGAGGAGCAACGTTTATGAATTCTATAGCAATCTTAGATGAAGCTCAAAATGTAACAGTTGGCGGAATGAAACTTTTCATCTCCAGAAAACACGAGACTTGTAAGTTGATTGTGTTAGGTGACGAAGACCAAACAGACCTTTCAATTAATAAGAATGAGAGAAATGGGTTGCAGGATGCTTTTGAAAGATTCCAAGGGTTAAAAAATGTGGGATTTGTAACATTTACGGAAGATGACATTGTTAGATCATCTATCCTCATAGAAGTTATGAAAAGATACAAAATTCAGTAAAATTCCAGAAAATGGAATTTTTTACTATTTATTTAAAAATTCAATATTATGTCAGCAGTAGATAAAAACGGTAAATTAATCACAGGTAAACTTTTTCAAAACCCTTTGAAATCTCAAATAGGAGATGGGATTGATGATACCGTAGTAAATGACCTTATTAACCCTCTTCAAGAAAAGAAAAGAATGCTTGATGTAGCGGATAAGATGTCTCAGAAGCCTTCTGGGATTCTTGAAAAGAACAAAAGTAAATTGTTAACAGATGATGGGCGTGAAATAATTAACGAAGGTTAATTCTCTAAAAATAAATTACACACAAAAAAGCCAGCTATTAGCTGGCTTTTTTGTTATGTTGTGTTAGGTTTTTACGCTGGATTCTCTACTATACTTATAATATTAGATAGAACAAAGTCTGATAGTTTTTCGTATCGATCTCCTATTTTTCTATAAACAGTAATATTTGAATCTCCACCTACTGAAAATCCTTGTATTTGTAATACATCTCCCGCTTTTAAACCTTGGATGTTTCCGTCCTCCAGTCTAAATTGATTATTCTCTTCCGAGATTTTTTCTACTTCTATAAACGAGGCGTTAGATTCTATTCTGAATCTTTGCCCAGCCTGTAGACCTTGAGCGTCAAAGGCATCTAGTTCATTGTCTGAAAAGACTTTCTCTCCCTGAGTGTTAGCTATGTCAACTTCACTCTTAATGCTTTCAGACATTTTTCTTAAAATCTCCATCTTCTTCTCATGAGCATCGACTAGATCAGAAAGAGCTTGGGATTTCTCCTCTAATGCTCTTCTAAATCTGCCAAACTCTTTCTCTTCTTTAGCGGACTGAAGCTCCTTGTCAAGTTCTTCAATACGACTTTGAGAAAAAGAGATAAAAGTATCCTCTACCTTAGATAATTGCTTCTCTAAAGCTTCAAAAGCCTGATTTTCTTTGATCAGGCTTTTGAATATTACTTTCCGTATTTGGTTTCTAAAATTCACCAATTGTGTTTTTTGATATGTTAAGTCTTATCTTCTGAAAGTAAGTCTTCTCATTCTTTCAAGTTGCGCTTGAACAGCCGCTTGGTCACTTTTATCAAGACCTTCCATAAGAACTGATCCAGCATCTTCTTTCCCTTCAGAAATCAAATCCTTTTTCTTTGCTTTGCCTTCGTACATTTTGTCAGCCATAGCGTTCTTATTGTCTACTTTCTTCATTCCGTCTTCTCCTTTGACCTTCTTGTCAGCAGCGCTAACAATTGATTCTCCAGCTTGCTCATCAACAGTTTCAGTTTCTTCTTCATCGCATTCTTCATCAATAACACCTGATGCATCAACTTCAAAAAATTCAGATTTGCTTTGAGTCTCGTCCATTTCTTCGTCCTCACCCTCATCTTCACCCTCATCTTCATCTTCATCTTCATCTCCGAATCCAATCTCCATTTCCATTTCTTCTGGCGCTTCTTCAGCTCCCATCTCCATGTCCATTTCTTCTGGCTCTTCTGGAGTTTCTTCTCCTCCACCAATCTTAACATCCAACTCTCTTCCTAGCTCAGCTAGTTTAGATTCGAAATATCCAGATTCCATATCTTCTGTGTCTCCCATGTCTTCATCTTCTAATCCTTCCATCTCTTTAAGATGTGAACCAATTTTTTCAAACTTTGGATTTGGAAGATCTTTTTCGTACCACTCACTACCTGAGTGTCTACCTCCAACAGAAACCTCATCAATTCCTAGTTCTTTTTTAAGCTTTGCTTCTTCTTCATTCAGAGAATCAAGCTCTTTTTTAAGTACCATAGCTTTTTTGGCTTTAGAGTACTCTTCGTTGATCATTTTATCAATGTCTCCGATTGTGTAATTTTTTTGTGACATATTTTTTTATTTTGGAAAGATTTTTATTATTCTTTTTTTGTTATTGCTTAAGATTATCCTTTTTTAGAAGCTTCTGCAAGTTTGTTTTTTAACTGCTCGTTTTCAGCTTTAAGTTTATCAACTTCAGATGATTCATCTAAATCGACTCCCATTTCTTCAGCTAATTCAGAAATTCTTGAAATATTTTGTGTGCCTTCAAAACCAGTAGTGGTTTTGGTGTTCATGTCAGACTGATTTTGAAAACCAAATGTTCCAACGAAACCATGCTCCGAAAGAGTCTTTAGTTCTGTCTCTATTCTCATAATCTCTTCATAAAGTTCCTCTTTACGTTTCATTACTTTTGCTTCAGCAATTACTGCTTCTTTAAAAAGGGTTGGGCTTTTTTTATTCGTAGTGTTCATTTTAATCAACTTTTTTAAGTAAATAAGGGTAAATTTTTGATTTTCTAAATAAAGTGTTCTATTTTGTATGCAGACCACTAATACTAATTAGTTATTATTATTTATAATCTAATCGAAAAACAAAATAAATGGAAAATTTAATTGAAGTAAAATCTATTGATGAACTATCTACGCTAGATAAAGAAGGCGCAGTGGTCATTGATTTCTGGGCATCGTGGTGTGGCCCTTGTAAACAAATGTCTCCAATCTTCTCAGAACTAGCCGAAGCCAATCCGAATGTAAAATTTCTCAAAATAAATGTTGATGAGGTAGGAGATGCTGCTAAGCAGTACGGAGTAAGAAGCATCCCTCAGTTCACATTCCTTAAAGACGGAGAGCATTCTGATAAGAAGATAGGTTCAAATCCTATTCAAGTTATGCAGCAAGCAATTGACGATATCACAAATGAAGATTAACGGAGCAGTACATAGCAAGGATAATGCGTATAGGTTGAATATGTTTCTGGAGTCGCATAAAAACTTTGCCAAAAACGCATTCGATATTACTGTGTTTTATGAATGCTCAGAAGATAGTTTCCATAACGGATATAATAAGGTTATTGAGACCTTCAAAGATCACAAATTTATAAAGGTGTCAACTTTAAAGAAAGATGTGATTAAAGAAATGGAAAACTCTGAATCTGATTTATACGCAATATTCACTGATGAAGATATGTTTTATGAAAAAGTTAATGATGCAGGTTTAGAGATTATTAACTCAACATTTAAAAACACTCAAGACATGCTTGCGTTCTCTCTGAGGTTAGGGTATAACATAAAAGAGAACAAGAGATTCCAATCACCAAATATTATCATAGCTCTCAACGAGAAAAGTGACAATCACTTAATGGTTGACTGGTCTAAGCATTACTTAGATTTCGGATTTCCATTATGTGTTCATGGGCATATTTTTAGGGTAAAAGAAATTAAGAAGTTATCCAACAAAGTTAGATTTGAGAATTTTGATGAACTTCAAGAGAATCTTCAATTGTTTGATAATTTCCCTAAGAAAAAGTTAGGTAGCTTTAAAAGTTCGGTTTTAGTAACTGATGCCCCAGCTCCTTCCGACACCGCTGACATGCTAATTAAGAAGATTCTTAACTTAAGATTGATTAATAATAAATACATGAAAGTTAAAATTAAAAAAGAGTCGGTCAATGGTATTGAGTCTAATTTTGGTATATATGCCCTTTTGTTACAAATTAAAAAAACATGAAAAATAACATTAAAGTAATCACGCCTTTTTATAACCCTGCAAAATTTCTTTTAAAGAACGTCAGGGTTTCTTTACATCAAAAATATAGTGAATATAAAGTTATTTTTATTGATGACTGTTCCACTGACGGTTCTTGGGATAAGATACCTCACACTGATGAAAGAGTTATTTCTATTAAGAATAAAACCAGAAAGACAGCGTTAGAAAATATTCACGATGCCATTATGAATCATTGTGATCCAGATGACATTGTTGTTCTTATGGATGGTGATGATTGGTTTCCCACCAGAAACGTTCTTGCGGAAGTAAATGAGTTTTATAACAAAACAGGTTGCTGGGTATCTTACGGTCAGGCTCAATGGACAAACGGTCAAAAAGGTTTTGCTAGACCATACACTTTTGATGAGTTTAAAAACTTAAGAAGCTCTCCGTTTGTTGTTTCTCATTTAAGAACTTTCAGAGCAGGTCTTTACCAAGGAATTGCAAAACAAGACCCAGAATTCAAGTGTTTAAAAGATAAAAATGGAGACTTTTATAAAATGACTTATGATGTTGCAATCATGTTTCCGTTAATGGAAATGGCAGGATTTAAAAAAGTTAAATACAATGACAAGGTTTGGTATATATATAACCGAGATAACCCAATATCTGATGATAAAGTTAACCAGAAACTTCAGTGGGATGTTCATAGGCAGATTAACGAAAAAGAGCCTTTTAAATTAATTAAACACTACAATGAACAACACAGAGAACCTTAGTGATAATTCTGTAAAAAAAATTAATCAGTTAAGACCCATTGAAGAAACATTAACTGAACAAGACTTCTCTTTCAAAGAACTAAAAGAGGTCTGCACATTACATTTATTGCCGTCAAAGGATAAGTGCGATATTTCATTTATCATTCCAGTTCGAGGTAGGCAGGAATTTTTACCCACCATTTTTGATGCCTTCAAAAAGGCTTGTGAAAAGTCAGTATTAAACATTTGCCTTACCGTGGTAGAGCATTCTAATGAAATGGTTCATTTAGATTTTTGTCAGGAAAACGGAATAAGCTATATCTTTATTCCTTGCGAGAAAGATGATCTATTCAATAAGGGTTTAGCTATGAATTGTGGAGCTATCTGGAGCCGTGATTCAGAATTTTTATTATTTCATGATTTGGATTGTATAATGCAATCTGATTTCTTTGATAATATTATGACAAATCTAGAAGAGAAACAAACAGATGCTTTGCAAACTTTCACCAAGAGAAGAGTTCTTTGTTGTAATAAAATATTGACTAAAAAGATTCTTCTGGGAGGATATGATTACGATTCATTGAGGTTGAATAACCTTACTGTTACTTTGCCTCAGTTTCTGGGCGCACACAGTGGGTCTGTTTTCATAAAGCGAGAAGCTTTTTATAAAGTTGGCGGATACGACCACACTTTCGTTAAAGCTAACTCGCCAGATGACTCTTTCTTCTGTAGAAAAATAGCAACCATCTCTAGTATAAGTTCTTGTGATGAGCCTGAAAACGAATTATTTCACTTAAACCACCCAGTCACATATAACTCAAGTCCTAAAAACGTAGAAATGAAAGAAGTTGAATTCCAGTTTGGGGTTATGACAGAAAATCAAGCTAGAGAATTTGTTTTCTTATGTGAAGCTAAATTTAAAGAATGGAGAAATTAATTAGATGCACATTTGATGGAAGTTTTGAATTCAATAAAATTCACGGATTTTATGGTTTACAGCTATCTAACCCTTCTGTTTTTTATGAAGATAAAGGCAAAATGAATGATGGCACAAAGTTTTGGTTATTCATAGATACGCCTGAACAAATAAGTCCTCGTAAATCAGAAGTGTTAAAAGCAAAGGAAGACGGAATTAAAATTATATCTTTGTTTTATGATGAGGCAAGATTTCCTCTTGTGGATCAGTTAATATCAGATAAATTAATTGATAAAATTATTCTTTTTGACAAAAAATATGAAAATAGATTTTCTATTGACACTCTTATATCTGATTATTATTTATCTGATATGAAGTTTCCTGATTTCAATGAAGAAAGAAACGGAGAAATGTGTTATTTTGGTCATAAAAAGTACGAGAGGTATTTACCCAAAGACTGTGTTCATATAAGTAAAAATTCCCTTCAGGGGTTGTATAAGGAGGCTAGTTTGTATACGAAAGGATGCGTGTTTTCAACAGGTAAGGGAGAAAATGGTGATTTAATATACCATAATAAAGCAAAGTTTTTAGAAATGATTTTTTGTGGTCTTGAAGTTGAGTATCAAGAGGGAATAAACACAATCAATTACGAAGAATATAAGAATAAAAAAATATTAAAATCTGACCTCAATGATCTCAGTGAAATAAACAATAAAGTCAAAAGTGATATATATAATTTCATATGTCGATGATTTTAAAATTAAAAAAATGATAGATAAAATAAAAGCAGACAAAGACACTGTGTTTATTATAGGGAGTGGAACAAGCTTAAATAAAGTAGATATATCTAAATTAAAAGACTGTAACACCATAAGTATGAACCGCCAGTATATTGCTTATCCAGAGTGGGGGTTTACTCCAACTTATTATGTGATCATAGATTCTAAATTAATTAGGACGATTCATAAGGACGTTGAAAAACTAATAAAAGAAGAAGATATTAAAAAGTTCTTTATAATGAAACATCCTGACAATTCTATGACTGGTTGGGTAGATAAAATGAGATTAGAAGAGAGTGATAGAATAGTTCCTGTTTTTGCTAGTAGAAGGCAAGAAATACTTTCAAAAAGCATTAGGTCATTAGCTAACAAGCCGATTAATTTCTGCGGAAACGCTGGGGCTTGTTCTGTAGAAATAGCCCGCCATTTAGGGTATAAAAAAGTAATTCTTTTGGGAATAGATGCAAAATATGCTGATAGAAATGATTCGATTAAAGCAGAAAAAGATTTAAGTCATTTCCATCCTAATTACTTTGATGTAAACACTTTTAAAGAGGGATTAAATCAAGGAATTCATGGAGAAAATGCTGGAGTAAGATATTGGAAGAAATTCTCTGAACAACAAGTTTCTATTCCAGATTTTGAAGTTATATCTAGTTCTCCTGACTCACCTATAAATGAGTTTCTTAAATATGTTGAGTTTGAAGATTTATTTGTTTCTTAAACGAAACATATCAAAGCTCATTGCAAATACGACTTAAAGGTATATTCGCGGTATTTAGGCAACAAAAAAATGAATGATAAGCATTAAATTTTTTTTTTGTTAAAAAGTTCACTATCTTCACAAAACACAATTTATAGTAAAATGAGTAAAATAAAAAAACATTTAGATTTTGAAAACATAGAATCTAAATTCGAAAAAACTTTAGAACTTCCTGAATACAAAAAATTTCTAGAAGATTTTAATTCTTCTAAGCAAATATTTGTAATAGCTAATGGAGGGTTGTGGGCTGTTGCAAACCATGCGGCTGATGACTGTAATAGACTATTCCATAAAGAAGGAGTCGATAAAATAGTCCATTCTATGGATAGCGCTTGCATGATAACATCTATAGCTAATGATTATGGGTGGAATAATCTTTTTATTAAATGGCTTGAAATCTATATCAAGAAAAACAAATCCTCTGATATTATGGTGGTCGGGCTTTCTTGTTCTGGTGGTTCTAAAAATGTAATATCAGCTCTTCATTGGGCAAAAAACATAGGCTGTAAAACTGGTTTGGTTTCTGGTTATGATGCAAAAGTTTTACCTGAAGATATTAACCAAGTTTGTCTTGATACAAAATACTTCCATACAACTGAAGTGTTAACTTTAATTATGTTCTATGAACTTATTCATGCTTGTGGGGCTGAGTGTCCTACTATCAAAGAAGAGGTTGTAAGAAAAAGTGTTTCTCAACCTATTTCAAGGCCTTTGTCATGATAGTATTAGTTACTGGCGGAACAAGAGGGATTGGTAAGTCAATAGCTGAGAAGTTTCACGCAAAGGGTCATGATGTTTATGTGTCAGGGACTAAAATTCCTGCAAATCATATTGGTAAATTTTTAAAAGTTGACTTTTCAAACAAAGAATCGACAGACAAATTCCTTAACCTAATAAAACATGTAAATTTTGATGTTGTTATTAACAACGCTGGAGTTAATGATATAAAGTTTATAGACCAAGTAGAAGATGGGGATTATAATAAGCTGATGGATGTTAACATAAAATCTCCTTATTTTATCTCGAAAGTTTGTTCTCAAAATATGGTGAAAAATAAAAGAGGCTGGATTTTAAACATTTCCTCTATTATGAGTGTAACCTCTAGGGAGAAAAGGTCTTTGTATTCGACATCTAAAGCTGCTTTGAACGGTTTGACTAGATCTTTGTCGATTGAATTAGGAGGTAGCGGTGTTTTGGTTAACTCTCTATCCCCGGGGTTCACCTTAACAGACCTAACCAAACAATCTCTCTCTGATGAGGAAATGGAAAGTTTCTCAAACAACATTCCATTAAAAAGAATGGCAGAAGTTTCTGAAATGGCAGAAGTTGCTTATTTTTTATGCTGTAAAAAAAACACTTATTTAACAGGTCAAAATATTATAGTTGATGGAGGAGTCTCAATTACATGATTTCACAGTACTTTCTAAGAAAAGAGAATATCGAGTTCATTTTTCTAAATTTTCGGAATCATTAAATTTAAAAAAAAATGATTTCGTTATTTGTGATGAAATTTTTAGAGATTTAATTACGCCTCTTCTTATAGATAAGGATAGAGTTATTTTCACTCCTTCGAATGAAAGTGTTAAAAATTTTGACTCTCTTTCTAAATTTATAGAACCTCTTGTTGAAAAAGGTTTTAGTAGAGAAGATACTTTACACGCAATTGGCGGGGGAGTCATTCAAGATGTTTGCGGTTTTATTTCTTCTGTTTTATACAGAGGGGTTGATTGGGTTTTTTATCCAACTACACTTTTATCTCAAGGAGATAGTTGTATTGGTGGGAAAACATCAATAAACTATAAAGGAGCAAAAAACCAAATAGGAAGTTTTTATCCTCCTTGTAAAGTAATAATTGATACATCATTCTTGAAGACCTTGCCTGAAAATCAGATAAAATCTGGGTTAGGAGAAATGTCTCATTATTTTATAATTGATTCTCAAGAGAAATATTTACTTGAAAATTTTAAAAACAAAAATCTTGACGAAGTTATTTTCAAATCTCTTTTGATTAAAAGAAATATGATTGAAAAAGATGAGTTTGACCAAGGAGAAAGAGTGATATTTAACTATGGTCATTCATTTGGCCATGCTTTAGAAGGTGTAAGCAATTACAGAATTCCTCATGGAATAGCTGTGGCTAACGGTATAGATATAGCAAACTATGTATCCTATAAAAAAGGGATGATTAGTAAAGATAAATTCCTCTTTATAAGAAACTTAGTTAAAAACTTTTGGGATCATCAATCAGTAGAGTATTTAATGTATTATCTAGAACATGACACTAACAAATATATTAATAAATTAAAGAAAGACAAAAAATCAACTTTAGATAATTTAGGGTTAATTCTATTTGAGGGAGAAGAAATGAGTCTATGTTTAGTTAAGCCTGATGATGAATTTATTGAAATAATAAAAAACTACCCAAAATCAAGAATATGAAAATAGCAATGATTCCCGCAAGAATGGGAAGCAAGAGAGTTGAAAAGAAAAACATTAGACTTATTAACGGTAAGCCTATGATTTCTTATGTAATAGAATCAGTAAAAAAAGCTGATTGTTTTGATGCTATATGGGTCAATTCAGAATCTGATTTAATTGGAGAAATAGCTACTGGTATGGGAGTGAATTTTTACAAAAGACCAGAACACCTTTCTTCTGATACAGCAACTAATGATGAATTTGTTAATGACTTTTTAGAAAACGTAAAATGTGATCATATAATCCAAGTGCTTCCCACATCTCCGTTTATTACTCCAGACGAAATAATAAAATTTACAAAAAAACTAACAGAGGGGGTTTTTGAAACTTTAATATCAGTTAAAGAGGAGCAGATAAGTTGTGTGTACAACTATGAGGCAATTAATTTTAATCCAACAAAAACATTACCTCCTTCTCAGGACGTTAATCCAGTAAAAGTTTACGCCACTTCTCTCATGGGTTGGGAGGTTAATAGTTTTAAAAACAGATGGGTGTCTTTTGGCGCAGCATATCACGGGGGTATTGGAGCTTGGCAGACTAATTACTTTACTCTTAAAGGTTACTCAACAATAGATATTGATAATGAAGAAGATTTTGTTTTAGCTGAAGTTGTAGCTAAAGTTCTTGAACTAAAACCTGAAGCTCCAAAATATTACAATCCAAACGAAAGATATGAAGCAGATGTCCCCTCAGTGTTATTGAAAGATGGGGTTGAGTTAAATGATTTATTTGACTGTAATAATGAAAGAGTATCTATTCCAGAAATACTTAAAAATAAACCTAGCGATAAATCTTGGAGTAAAAGGTTAGTTGATAGCGAAAATAACAGCGCCACTTTAATTCACCAGTTACCTTCTGAGGGAAACAGGAGGCACTATCATGACAATTGGAATGAATGGTGGTATATTGTTCAGGGTCAGTGGAAGTGGGAAATAGAAGGTAAAGAGGTGATTGTAAGAGAAGGGGATTTTGTTTATATTGAAAAAGGAAAGTGGCATCAAATAACTGCCGTAGGTAACTCTCCAGCAATTAGGTTGGCGGTTAGTAGGGCTGATGTAAATCATATATATGATGAAAATATAGAAAAAAAATGATTGGAATAACAGGTTTTACAGATAGACTTGGGAATCAAATTTGGCAACTAGCGGTTGCTGATTCTCTAGCTAAAGCAAATGAAGATTCAGTAGCTTATCCTAGCTGGAATTACTCTAAATACTTTGAAGGAGATTTTACTCCAGCCAACAAAGGAATTATTTCCTCGATTTGGAATGAACCGCACTTTCACTACGATCCGATTGAATACCGTAAGTGTATGAATATTCAAGGATACTATCAGTCCTATAAATACCTGAACGAAGAATTAGTTAAGGAAAAATTTAAATTCAAAAAAGACATCCTTGAAGGTTTACTTGAAACTCACAAAGAGCTTTTAGGTCAAACTAATTGTTCTATCCATATTAGAAGGGGAGATTATATTAATCTCCCGAACCATCACCCGCTGGTCACAATGGAGTATGTTATGAAAGCTGTTGAAGAGTTCTCAGAAGAAACTAAGTTTCTTGTGCTTTCGGATGATACAGAATGGTGCAAAAACAACTTTCCTGCACTCGATTCAAAATTCTTTATAATTGAAGGGCAGACTGATGTAGAAGATTTAGCTCTACAAACTATTTGTGAAAATAATATTATTTCTAACTCTTCTTACTCTTGGTGGGGCGCTTTCCTAAACGCCAACCCTAATAAAAAAATAATCGCCCCTGAGCGTTGGTTTGGAACAGCTTATGCTCATTATGACACAAAAGACATATGCCCAGAATCATGGATAATAAAATAGTAGTTACAGGTGGGTCAGGAATGGTAGGGCAGGGTTTGCAAAAAATTTACCCTCATGCTATTTACTTAAATTCCTCAACCTATGATTTAACAGATCAGAATGATGTTCGAAACATGATTAGATATCATAAACCAGATGTTATCATTCATCTTGCTGCCCGTGTGGGGGGAATTATGGCAAATATAAACCAGCCTTCTGACTATTATGATGATAATGTTTTAATGAATACAATGCTGATTCATGAAGCTAGAAAAGCTAAAATTGATAAATTAATAGCTGTTCTGTCAACCTGTATTTACCCTGATGTTCTTCCTGACGAATTATATCCCATGAAAGAAGAGGTGTTGCATATGGGCGCACCAACTCCCACAAATTTTTCTTATGGATACGCTAAAAGGTCAATGGCAGTTCAAATTGATGCCTGTAACCAACAGTACGGAACTAAATATCAATATCTAACTCCCTGTAATTTATATGGAGTTGGAGATAAATCTGGAAAGAATTCTCATTTCATAGGAGCATTAATCGAAAAAATACACACTGCAAAAACAAACAATGATGATCACATTGTGCTTTTTGGTTCAGGCACTCCTTTAAGACAGTTTTTATTAACAGATGATTTCTGTAAAGTCATTTCCATGTGTATAGAGGAGGGTGTTTATGAAAACATGAATGTTGCCATTGGAGAAAACCTATCTATCAAGGATATGGCTAAAATAGCACTTAAAGCTCTAGATGCTGAGCATCTTGATATTAGGTTTGACTCTACGAAGCCAGACGGACAGTTTCGTAAAGATGTTTCGATTGAAAAACTTAAGTCTGTTTTCCCAGATTGGGAGGCAACTTCCCTCGAAAAAGGAATTAAACAAACATACGAAAGTAAATATATCTCTTCAACATAAGTATCTATTATTGAAATTAATCTTAACTTGATTTCAATATTTTTTTTATCTAAATTAGATAATGAAAGAAAAAATCCAGCTTGTAAAAGACACTATTGAGAGAGATGATGTTGATGCTCTTATTGAATGGTTAAAAACTTACCCTAGATTAACTAAAGGTAACCTTACAGTAGAATACGAGAAAAAATGGTCAGAGTGGCTGGGGGTTAAGCACACCGTTTTTGTTAACTCTGGATCATCAGCTCTTCTTATGATGTTGCAAGCAATCAAAGAAAAGGAAGAACTCCGAAATAATAAGATTGTAATCCCTCAAATCGCTTGGTCAACAGATTTGTCTAGTGCTATGATTCTGGATTATGAACCAATTCTTTGTGATATCAATATGGAAAATCTTTCAGTTTGTATTGAAGACCTAACTACTATTTTCATAAACCATAAACCAGCAGCATTAATGTTGGTTTCAGTTCTGGGGTTATCTCCTTATATGAACGAGATTGTCGAGCTTTGTGAGCAATATGATGTCATCCTTTTAGAAGATGTTTGTGAGTCTCAGGGGACAAAGTTTGGTGATAAGAAGTTAGGTACGTTTGGAACTATGAGCGCATTCTCCACTTATTTCGGTCACTCTATGAGTACAATAGAAGGTGGGATGGTTTGTACGGACGATGATGAATATTACAATCTACTTTTACAATTAAGGTCTCATGGTTGGGATAGAGATCTAGATAAAGATTCTCAGATGGATTTGAGAGAAGAATGGCAGGTAGATAACTTTAACGCTCTATACACTTTTTATGTTCCGTCTTTTAATTTAAGAGCAACAGATTTACAGGCTTTTATTGGGTTGAGGCAGTTGGGTAAAATTGATAATTGGCTTAAGTTAAGACATGTCAATTTTAACTATATGAAAACCGCTATTAAGAAGATGGGTTTATGGGTTCCAGAACCTACAACTGACTCATGGACGGCTAGTTTTTGTTATCCTTTGATATTGCCAACAAATGAACAGAGAGAGAGTGTTATTAGAGCATTAATCGAGGAAGGCGTTGAGTGTAGGCCTTTAATTTCTGGATCAATGGGGACTCAGCCAATGTATATCAAAGAGTATGGTGAGTTTTCAACTCCAAACGCATTAGATATTGATAATAGAGGAATTTATATTCCGAATCATCCAAAATTATCTATAACTGAAATCACAAGAATGCTAGAGACAATAAAAAAAGCCCTATGAAAAAAAGAAAGAAAAGTTTAATTTCAGGCGCAAACGGACAAGACGGAAGTTATCTTTGTGAACTACTCTTGGAAAAAGGATATGAAGTTCATGGAATCATCAGAAGAGCTTCAGTTTTTAACACCGAAAGAATCGACCACTTGATGGAAATAGATAATTTTAATCTCCATTACGGAGATGTTACTGACCCTTTAGTTATTTCAAACTTAGTTTCTAAAATACAGCCAGACGAGTTTTACAACCTTGCAGCTCAATCGCATGTAAAAGTTTCTTTTGAAATCCCTTACTATACAGCCACAGTAGACGCTCTTGGGGCTTTAAGCGTTTTAGAAGCGGTTAGAAACCATGCGCCTCAATGTAAAGTGTATCAAGCTTCTACTTCAGAACTTTATGGAGGATTGTCTTGTAATAAAAACGAATATGGCGAATATGACGAAACATCTAAATTTCACCCAAGATCACCTTACGGTGTAGCGAAGATTTATGGTTTCTGGATTGTGAAAAATTATCGGGAAGCATATAATATGTTTGCTTGTAACGGAATATTATTCAATCACGAATCCCCTAGAAGAGGGAAAACATTTGTAACCAGAAAAATAACTCAAGGATTATGCTCTATTAAGCTAAATAAAGGACAAACTTTAAAACTAGGAAACCTAGATGCCTATCGAGATTGGGGTCACGCTAAAGATTATGTAGAAGGGATGTGGATGATGCTTCAGCAAGACAAAGCAGATGATTATGTCCTAGCAACAGGGCATGCTTATTCAGTGAGAAATTTTTGTGAAGAAACTTGTGCTAGATTAGATTTTAATTTGGTTTGGGTTGGAGAAGGTGAAGAAGAGATGGGGGTTGATGAGAAAACTGGAGAAATATTAATTGAGATTGACCCTAAACACTATAGACCTACGGAAGTGAATCGCTTGCTAGGTTGCGCAAAAAAAGCTGAGCAGGATTTTGGTTGGAAAAGTAAAACTTCTTTTAAGGAGTTAGTAGAAGAAATGACATACTCTGATTACCTAGAATTAGGAGGAACTGAGAAAGAAGTTTTGATTTTGAAGAGTAAATTCAATATATTAAACAAAAATTAAAAAGATATGAAAATAGTTGGTATTAATATTGATGGTGTTATTAGAGATTTTGTAGAATCATTTGATTCGCAATACAGAAAAGTTTTTATCTGTGATGAAAACAATCTAAATCTAAATATCTCCAATTCAGGAGATAACGTAGACCCTAAAATGGAGGGAGAATCATTTCAAGTAATTGACCATACGCTTGAAGAAATGGAAATGATGAAAAAAGAAAGAGAAGAAAAAGAAAGAATGAGCATTACTCTTCCTGTAAACACAGATGACCTTCTTAATCATTACAAGTTTGAAAGAAAAGAAATTAAAACTCAAAAATTTAGAGAGTCTGGAATACAAGATGATGACCCAATTGTTTTAACTCCTCAAGAAGTAATGGATGAGTTCATTTATGAACAAAGACCTTATCAGATTTTTGCAAGAGCTAAAGAATATAAGAATGCAGCAGAGATGGCTAACAGGCTTCAATCTTACGGTTATGGAAAAGGTTTGTTTAAAGTGATTTTGTTTTCTACTCAAAAATCAAAAGCTATCCCAGCAACTCACGAGTTCTTAAGCAAGTGTAACAGTAGAGTCAAAAACATTATGTACTTAGAAGAAGAGTCTCAAAAATGGGATTTCTGTGATGTATTGATAGACTCAACTCCAGAAGCTATTCAAAGTTGCCCTAGTGACAAAACAATTATTAGAATAAATAGAGAATGGAATCAATGGGATAAAGTAGATATGAGCTACGATAGTTTAAGAGATGTCTTTAGAGATCGTGAAGCTATTTTTGAGTCTTAAGGTTTTAAATAAACCTCTTGAGCTTCCGATAGTGTGTAAGTCTCCCTTTTTAGTTGTAGCCTAATTTTTTAAACCCCATCTACTCCTGATATCTCTTCCGAACCAATTCCGCTTATTGATTCAATTGTTTCTGAGTCAACACCGTTCATTTGAGTAAATCCGAAGGCTGAGCCAGCCCCTCCCCCCGATTCAGTGTAATATACACGCATCGGTATTTGGCGAGAACAAACAACTACTGGCGTGCCAGTAATAGCTATTAGCTCAACATCAAAACCAAAACTTGCTTGATCAACCTCATCCCAAGTTATTCCATGAAGATCAGAAGCCCCTCCTAAAACAGGGTTTTGATAGTCGTTTGATCCAGTGTGATAATTTGTTAAAACAACCGAACTATAAGATGTTCCATTCCAAAGCCTGTAGGCAATTTCAGCGCCTTCCCCAAAATCTGTTGGGCCTGCTGTTCCAATGCTTCCAGAAAAAGTCACCTCAACTCCATTTATCGTTGCTCCTGCTGGGATTTGGCTTGAATCAAAACAATTATACCAAGTTGTTCTTACTGGAGCTGTCACAGCATAGGCAGCTGATTGACCCGCAGAAGTTCTATGAACTCTTGTTGGTTGACCCCAACCAGTATATGTTGCGGGAGTGAGATTACTCAGAGGGCCTAATTGCGATGTTGTTCCTGTTGCCATTTGTGAGTGTATTTCGGCATAAAGTATACCTTGTGATTAAAATAATTGTTTTGTGGCGGATTTACTGGAACTTGCTCAAAATTTACATTAGGTAATTTCATTTCATTCCACTCTCTTGGGCGATTGTTCCACCAAGTTACTTTACAATTGTCATTCGCAACTAATTCTACTAATTTTCTAAACATATAATGGTTAGTGTCTTGGTATCCATTATAAAGTATTCCATCAAACTGCCTACTTTGATCAGCATTATCTTTCCAAGTCATAAGGTTTTCAAACCAATCTCCCAAAATAATAATATCTTCTTCTTTTTCCCAAGCCCATTTTTTAAGTCTTGTTTGAATTTGAGGGTGAATTTCACAAATAGTATGAGACTCAATATTATTATTTTGAATACATTGGGAAGCGACACCTATCCCAAAACCTATCTCAAGAATGTGTCCCCCATTTTGGCAAACGAAATCAGCCGATTTCTTCATAATAGAACCCTGCCATTCACTCATAACTACCTCTCCGTTTGGTAAATATATTCCTTCTTTGCTAAATATTAAATCTTTTTTTTTAAAACTCATAATTAACTAATTTGAATCCAATCACTACTTGGATTGAAAAATAAAATAAAGTAATTAGTAGCACTAATAGAAACTGTTTCAGTGTAGTACCCAAGAATCCTAGCAACAGCTCCCGAAGTTGTAGGTGGGTCAAAACTATACTTCCCAGCTGTCTCACTCAAATAAACTGGCGCTCCCGAAATTTCTGTTCCAGCAAAGCTTGAACCCACTATAGCTATCAAGCCTCTAACAAGCATTCCTTCATCTGAAGTAGGTTCAGTCGAAATAGCTAATAGGTTTATAGATGTAGCACTAGTGGTGGCAGATGCTGCTTCCCAAGCGCCTGAAGATTTAAAATAATAAACATCACCAATATCTAAACCTGACGTGTTTGAACTTGTTTTAATATACTCTCCCTGAGATATTCCTTTATTTGCAATTGAAAAGTCAGATAAATCATGAGTCATACCTGTGTAACTTAACTCTTGAAGATATGTTGCTGAATTAGCTGTTAATCCTATTGTGGTAATATCGTCAGCTGACAATTCTGTTAAAGTAACTTCATTAAATATTCCTGCACCACTAATACTTACGTCTTCAAATGAAGGTGAATCAACAACTGAAACTATCGGGTTAGCAGTCGTTCCTGTAACTTCAATATTCCCTAACCCCTCTACTACTGTTGCGGTAAAGCTGTCAAAAATAACTTCTAAAGGAGTTGAGCCAGAGTAATAAGTTTCAGCAGAAAAAATATTGAAATATCCAGTGGTAGAATTTAAATTAGTCGTAGAAAATGTTGTAGAATTTAAAGACGTAGTTACAACAGAGCTTGAAGTAACGTTATTAAAACTACCAGTTGTAGCGTTTATAGTACCTAAACTTACTGTGTCATTTAAGTTTATAATTGGATATTGTTGAGTCCCTCCAGTGGAGATATTTGTTCCACCACTAACTGTTAACACACCTGTTTGAGCTATTAAATCAGTAGCGTCAATTGAGACTGTGTTTCCTGATCTATCATAAAGGTCGATAGTTGTCGAAGAGGCAATGTATGACCCTCCAGTTACATAATTATCAGTAATTCCAGTTATGGTTAAAGTGCCTCCTGTAGAGTTGTATAAATATAATTCTTCAACCCCATCATCATACGTTCCTCCAGTAACTTTAGAAAG
>TARA_R110000851_G_scaffold280754_2_pt1 | contig 41632 bp, 36 predicted proteins | sample TARA_R110000851 | Tara Oceans TARA_R110000851 (sample SAMEA4397627) | marine metagenome | biome: Polar Biome; feature: [DCM] deep chlorophyll maximum layer (ENVO:01000326); material: water (ENVO:00002006), including particulate matter (ENVO:01000060) such as... | depth 17 m
ATTCTTCTCCGGGAATATCTTTCATGGTAAAGATTGCCGCTTCAGACGCTTTAAGTAGCGATTTCTCTGTCACTTTAGCGATATTTCTATGCCAATTATCAGGTAGTAAGGCTAAACCTTTTTCAATAGGGGTACCTATAAAATGAGTTATTTTTACCGCGAGCCCAGGGTTTTCTAATAATGATTTGGCCACTAAAAGCTCTTTTTTATGTGATTCTGAAATATTCAAATAAACTCCTTTATGGTGAAGTAATACAAGCAAGCGGTTCTGCATTGCGTATTCAACTGATGTTGGCTATCGCGGGCATGATTTTCCCATCATGACCAGAGAGAAAATCAGTCTTAGCAACCCGCAAAGGGAGCGCCGCCACACGCAAATCACATCCAAAAACGTCACGTCAAATCGGTCGAACTCTCGTTCGATCAGTGACATAATAAAGCGTCTTAGTCACGCCTCACATAGGGCTTGTTCAGCTCTCGGGGTAAGGACGCGGCTTCGCGCGGCCTATCCTTATCGTTAGAAGTACATTGACGCATCAATTATTGATAAGCAATACTCAATTATGCTTCCTATACGCTTGCCTTACTTTCGAAACAACCTCTCGAGACGACCGGTCTATTAACTCAGTCCCATTTTTTCTGCAGTTTCGGCACCAGTCAGGTTTACCGTTTCATTTTCGAACCGATAAAACGAAGGCTTATCGTCTATAAAATATTGATTATCAACAATAAAATCTTCATTATTATTGAAAGCACCCGCTAGGATCATATGCTGATTACCCTGCAATCGATAAAATAAATGGCTACCGCAATTTTTGCAAAACCCACGTTCCGCCCATTCAGACGACTTATAGACTGAAATACTCTGTTCATTTTCGAACGAGACACTATCACCACAGTAAACAGCCATTTGTGGTCCTCCATTCCATTTGCGGCACATGCTGCAATGGCAAACACCCACGCTATTGCCACTTTGAGCGGCAAATTTAACGGTGCCACAAAGGCAACTTCCACTGCTGTTTTTTACATCTGACATCGTCATTCTCCTGGGTAATTAATCATTGTCAATGTCCGAGTAATAAGCATCCATATCACTGACAAGTGCTGCATAACGAGTTATTGGATATCGAATCATAGTCTACATCAATCGATATTCTGGATTTCTTCAACAATTTAGAGATGGCTTCAAGAATGTAGAGATTTGTAACCTTAGACTTGAAAGTTCTATCTGTAAATGCTCGCCTCTTCATCACCTTCTCGCACTTTAAACACCAACTTGCTGACGCTGGCCGGCTTTTGGGGAATAAAAAATGCGTGCTTTGACTGATGTACGCCCACCATGGGCATCAACTGATGAGTTAAAAGTCCTCTGCAGCAAGATCATCGTTAAGCTAACTTATCGTTATTAAGCGTTAACGATTAGCCAATGGGAAGGGCTTGACCGCGATAACGGATTGAGGCCGCTAGCACAATAAATGTTTAAAGAGTGCGAGCTGATAAACATCATATGAGGCGTAGGCTAGAAGTGAGTTGGCAGAGGCTGATCTGCATCGCAAGGGTGTTGCACATTTTTAGGCGTAGTGGATCGGATTTCATTAGGGGCCGCTAGACTGTTAAGCCCGTATCGATTATAAACATCAGCACAGTATAAGCGTTTTTAGCGGGACATGATTCGTATCAAAAGCAATGACAAGACTGAACGGTTGAATAAAAGATAAAGGCCAAAAACTGTCGCTAGACTCACCGAGAGCGTCCGTATATGGCTCAGTTTATTGGTCGCGTAAATACGTTCTTGCCTTGTTGCGCCCCCATGGCAATTCGGTAACTCACTAGGCGCCTCGTCACGGCAATAAGCTATCTTCGGCATCCTGGGGAATAGTGCGAATACTAAAAAGGCAGCCTAGGCTGCCTTTCGTTATTTAAAAAATCTCATTATTTTACGTATTTTTTAAAGGCTTCATCAACCGGCGTATCTGCCAAGTGATTAGTGTAGTTGCTCATTACTTTTTGAGATAAGCCAACAATAATTTCTAAAAGTTGTTGTTTACCATAACCTGCCGCAAAGAATGTTTCTATTTGCTCATCGCTTATCACACCGCGCTCGCGCGTCATTGCCAGTGTTGTTTCACGTAAAACCTCAAGCTTAGGGTTAGCAAGTGGGGTTTTGTTAACTAATGCATCAACAATGTCTTGATCTACTTTCATTGCCGCTGCAATGCCACTATGAGCGGGGACGCAGTAGTGGCAGTTATGCTCAACATTAATTGATTGCCATACCACGGTTAGCTCTTGTGCATTGAATGATGTTTTTTGAAACAGCTCATGCAGTACTTGGTAACCTTTAAGTAAGGTCGGTGCTTCAGCCATTATTGCATGTAGGTTAGGTAACATACCAAATGCGGCTACCGAATCGGCGAGTAAAGGTTTTGCTTCTTCTGGTGCGGTCTCGGCTGTGTATAACGTAAATTCTGCCATGTTTGGCTCCAATAAAAATATAAATATAAGTAACGTGACAACAATACTATTTGATTTTGAGCGCCTGCTCAAGTTAAAATTGAGCAATTGTTCAAATTGATTGGAATTAACATGGTAAACAAGGTTAAATTTGAGCGCGAGAATGTCATTCGCCTAGCTAGCCAACTGTTTTGGGAAAAAGGTTTTCATGCTACTTCTACGCGCGATTTACAAGACGCCATTAACATGCGTCCTGGCAGTATTTATTCTGCATTTGGCTCTAAAGAAGGGCTATATTGTGAGTCGCTTAAAGACTACACCCTAGATATGAAAAACCAAATAGAAGGCTTTTTATCGACTTCCGATTCTATAGTCGGTGGGTTGCGCGCATTTGTAGAAAATGTGCTGATTAAAACCAAAGCTTGCAGCCCAAGTGCCATTTGCATGCTAGTAAAAGCAAACAGTGAATTTGCCGATAAAGACAGCCATTTATATGAACTGAGTGTAGATTTAGCCGCTAAATTTGAAGGCTATCTTACGGCTATTTTTGAGCAAGCCATTGAGCATAATGAGCTAAGCGATAAGTTGTCGGCAATAGAGTACGCGCGCTTTTTTCAGGTTCATTTTACCGGATTACGCGGCTACGTTAACCGGCCTGGCGTTGAGCCATTAGCTCAACCGATGATCAATCAAATGTTTACCGTGATGAAAAACCTATCAATTTCCCCGGCTCAATTTTTTGAATAAAAATGGCAGATAAATGCTATCGTTTTAATGTCTGATGTTAAGTAATAAATTTTAACTTGAGTATGGCAGGGCTAAACGCTATCTCATCTAAGCAATAAGCAACAGGCGGTAATTGGGCTGCCATCATGAAGCAAGTCTGCCAATTCGAAAACCTGTGGCTGACAAAAAAGGGCATGGGTGGCTTAACTGAATGAAGCGGACAGCGGTTGTTAGTCTTACCTCAAAGCCTTTGCATTGATCCTTGAAACGACGCTTTAGAAAAATGTTACGGATAACGAGAGCTTTGTGCAACAGAGTCAAAATCATATTTAAACTCAAGGTCTTGACCAATATTGCGCGCTTTTGTCTCCCGTAACACGACTGTTCGCACCACCAAACTAATGCTGAAGATTTGGGTAAGGCGCTAACCCATCATCGCCAAGTACCGCCTTTGCTTTATCAATCCCCCTAGGCAGAGAGATCTGCGATGCTCACTTCATTACCGATAATGTATTTTCGATTTTCAAGGTGCATATCTAACACTTAATAGTGCCCGCTCCGCTTCAGACTATATGAGCCCGCGGTTGGGCCATAGAGTGTCTCAACGGAATAACCATCGCTGGATAAGTCGTGTGTAACGAGGCATGACCCAATAGACCATAAGAAAAACCACGGTCCCTGTTACGGCAAGCGTCGTTATAAAATGATTATCGGGAACGTGCAAGAGTCGCAACACTGGTGCAATAACTATCGGAACACCCAGCACTAAAGGGTAGATAGCGGACCATGTCACTATGTACTGCTTCCAGCGCACGGGTACTTTAGCTTTGGCCCTTTCTGGGGTAAACCAGAAATCCAGTCCACTACTTATAAAGAAGTCGTCGCCAGTAGCTAATAGCGGCTTAACCTTTTCGATCAAACGAGAGCGAGTCGGCGACTCCATCCATTGCTGCAAATGTGATCGTGTGTCGAATCGGATAATGATCGTGTATGTTCCGGTTAGTCCAGAAATCGGACGGACGATGTGCCAGTCCAGATGGCCTGGCGAGGCTTTGCAAAGGGGCGCAATTTCATTAAACCAATTTTCGTATTCAGCGTGCTTGCACTCACGCACTCTATGGGTAATGACAACTGTCGCCCCTTCTAGATCGCTGGCGCTCTCAGAAGCTGTATCTGTATTCATAATATCTGTGGCCTAATATTGCTCAACACCTAATAACTGGCGAAAAATTGTGGGCTAAAATGAAGTGAAGCACAATAGCCCGCGGTTTTTACTTCAATTAATTGACTTGTTGAACGTCCATTAGTGCAGTTTTTAAATCAACGTTTAAATCCGCTTTTAAATAAAATGCCTGTGCAGACCCGCTAGATTAATTCATCTTCAGAAGATGAAGTTTGCCGGCATACCTTTAACGGCATAAGCACAATTTAAGTAACCGTCTTCATTGCCCCATAAGACAACAACACCGCCATCTTAGCTAATTGAGACAGCTATCGTTGCCTGCACCAATGGGATCACCTTGTATGTTGATCTCACTTGGCTCTGTAGCACGATATGCAAATAAATTTGTCATCCAAACACCACTATAGCCCTATGGCTTCGCAAAATGGATACCACATGTAATGGTAGGATGGTGTTCAACTTCATTTACTGTTGATGGATTTAAGCTAATTATCATTGCAAAAGACTTTGATTAACCCCAAGTTCGCCATCAGCGGCGCTAGGTACTAGCATCCGTTTGAATGGATCGGTTGAGCTGAATTCACTCTCCAGAAATTGATGTGATGTATTCACGAAGTAACTACACCAAGCTACAATTCCTAACCATTTTGCACCGTCTTCGATAAAATATTCCCAATGACCTAGAAGCCGCCACAACTCTGGCGGAAGAATAGCGTCAATAACAACAGAAAAACCAAGAAATACTAACGCCAACAATAAAAAATAGTAATTTGTTTTCAAAATAAGCGATCTAAAAGTGAGTAGATAAGCCGATACCGCAACGCCCAGAATCAGGTAGACCACCTTTTCATTCAATCCAAGATACTGAGATACTAATGAGTCATGAAATTGGAATAAATCGTCAAGCATCAAATAAAGCGTCAATAGGGCTGAATAATATAAAAAATTAACTATCTCTCTTTGGTTGCTATGGCGAAGCACCCTTGCCATAAAAAAGCATATTGACACGACCGCGCACCACAGAAGAATGCCCAGACTTGAAAGAAACCCAGAAAGAGGATGGATGTTACCTATCGCGGCAACATCTCGCGTCATAAGAGGAATATCAACGTCAAAAATAAAGCTCATCTCCGCTACCACTACTAATGCAGATATAGAAGCAATAAAAGTAAATAACAATTGTCTACTAGGTATTTTTTTCATCACAGAAATCTCCATTTTCTAGTAAGCCTAACGCCGATGCTCAACGGCACCGGCTGTGAGGGCGCTGTAATCTCAACGTATCATTCCGACGAGAAGACAAACCCGTAAAAAGAATAGACTATGCCATCACCTTCTGCTTCATCAATCCGATCGTTATAAATTAGCTTGTCCTCTACCGCATCAACAGACTCATCCTAAACCTTGGATGATATATTGATCCTGATATACGCTAGGCGTTCATCGACACGCTCTGAAAAATTATTGCCCCATCCAATTATTTAAAGTGTCAAGCTAGGGCGCCATCGGAACGACTTATATAAGCCCATCTTTTCTAATGAAATAACATTGCTTCTTTGTACATTTATTACGCTAGTTTTTTTTACGACAGTCTTTTACGATTATTTAAACGTACAAATTGAACTGGAGTTATCAATAAATGGAGTGTAGACAGAAAAATATAAGTCATACGGCTGATTCAACTTAGCAGAAGATACTTGATATCAATCAAATAGAAATGGGATTACTGGTTTCAGGTATTATAGATAGAATACACCGCCAAGGTTGGCAATTTGAAGCGCCGTTTTCGATCTAAATGCTCACTGTACTCAGTTAATGCCGTCAAGCCCTAACCGCACCGTTAAATAAACGCCCCAAATCGATGATAATGTTCAGCCTGTTCTCTACTGGGATGTTGAGCCTATCTAGAATGGGTTGGCTGCTTGAGCTTTTATCTTCACAGATAATTCGGCCCGTATCGTCTACCAGCACAATGTAGCCTTTGACGCTAAACATGAAGCTAACCATCTTGGGTGGCAATGCGTTAATGTTTTGTTCGAGATGTTACCGACTATCATAATGGCTCAATGATAGACACCAGGCGAGATCTGTTTTAGAAACGACACTCAATCGTAAAATTGAGTCGGTTCATTGATGTGGAAACACGTAGTAATTCCGTCTAACAGACAACATTCGGCGTTGACGCTTAGATCTATATATTTCAGTACTGTGACGCGGGGATATTGTCACCCATGACCTCCCTCTGGGAGATATGGGTTAGATAGGCCTAGTCATTTCAATAAAAATGGATACCTCTAGCTATAAGTCATTTCCCTATGGGGGTAAATACCCACGGCCGTTTTTAGCTAAATTACTCACACCTACAGTCTCGTCATTTAGCGCGCTGCCGTAATTATCACGGCAATGAACACAAGGGCTCATTTTGTTGACGAAGCGGCCTTTTTTAGTATATTTTCTCAAATAAGCATGTGAAATCTCGACATTATCTCGATCCAGTCCAATAGCATCGCCCAATTTTTGCCTCAAATCACTTACCGCGACATCTTCAGCACACATGTTGTCATTTGCACACCCCCAACCTATAGTTTCCTTGCTGGGATCGCTGTGTAAATATCTAGCCGCAACCCAAGGACCACCGTGGTAACCCGTTGGCTTGCCATCAGGAAAATTAGAGGGCCTATTTGCCTGCTCGTAGGCTATGAGTTCAAGCTTGTCTATTGGGGCGCGATCGCAGAGAGTATCGTGAAACGCTGGGCGCGCTGTGGTTACAAAATAATTATGATTGTGACTGATTTTTAAATCACGACAATAGTGTGAATCTTCAACGTTATTTATGCTTTCTATCTCAGCTACGGCATCACTGCAGGCTACTATTTTGTCACCCACATTGAGATCTACAGCCTTTATCCAAGCCTCTGCAATAAGGTAAAAACGATGTTCTTCTACAACAAGCATCGACGTTTTTAATTCACCAATAGAATATTCAATCTCTATCATATCTTTAGCAACACTTCTCAATATTAGTTCAATCGGGTTAAGTTAAAGCGCTACAAACGTGGAATTAATAACCTCTACATATCAATGGCTTGTTATGAAAACCCCACTAATGAAGGCTAAACCAAGCCATATAATGCAATCGCTATGTGCTACCGGGCTATTTCTATTTTAACGTTAATTACACCATTAGATATATTGCCAATACTGCTGAAAGCAGACTTTGAAAGATCAATGATGCGTCCTTTAACAAATGGACCACGATCATTGATTTTAACGATAACGCTTTTACCATTATTGGTATTGGTAACTTTTACATTTGAACCAAAGGGTAAATCTCTATGCGCGGCTGTTTTTTGATTGTGCTTATATAGATCACCGCTAGCTGTTTTTCTGTTTTGATATCTATCTGCATAGAATGAGGCTTGTCCAGACTCAGTGAAGCCTATCCAGTTGTCACCAGCACCAGGCTGAATCGAAGTACAACCTGCTAAAATACAGGAAAACGTTAAAAACTGAATTTTTCGTGAAATGGCTACCATTTTTTGTCTTTTAGTGTGTTCACATAACGAGCCTGAAGAATAACTCGTTTTGTTGTCATTTAATCATGTCATAAACACTAACTGACTTTGAATAGTGATTCAAATGAAACCGCTATTTTCATTGATCATTACGCTGAACACCATTTTGGTATCCTAGAAAGGGTTTCGGTGGGGTTATCGGTGAGCAATTTGGCAAACTATTGCCTTGACGTTCTGCCAATTCAGGCTTGTGTTAACTTTTTAATATTACCAACGAGACAATAAATCTGCCATTCGGTATTCACTGTTTGTTGGCCGAATGAAAGCTACAGCCAGCCATGGTTATCATCAATAACATAGCCTCTTTCATCAGCATTCACATTAAGCGAAACAGGCAAGTGATGGCTCCCCGCTCATTAACAAGAGTGCATACGCACGGGTATCAATCGCAAAGGTAATCGCGAGTTCAAGAATGCGTGGATAAGCCCAATCGCGGCGATGCTCATAGTTGTCATATTATCAGTTGTCATGTTATCGATATCACACAGCAATGCTTACCCACAACACCTGAACAGCTGTGGCAACTTTCCATCTGCCGGGAGAAGGCGAGTTATCCAAACCCACTATCGTTTGTCTTGCACTGACCAATATCAGTTACCATTGAAGAAAGGTAATAACAGACTAATGCTTTACTACCCGCCAACACTAATAGGCGTCCATGTTTATTTGAAAATCACGGTTATTTTAACATCATGTTTATTTTAACATATTATAGATAACGGCTACTAACCATACACTTATGCCAGCAACACCCGACCAAGCAATTAGACCGATAAAGAAACCAGACCACGTTAGAGTCCAATTCATATCCGATAAATTAGCATGCACCATGTGCCCCGAGATTAACATCATAGGTTCCGGAAAAAAATGTACCGTGGCGCTACAAATAACCCAAAGTAATGCAAAAGAAATTGCTGCGGAAATTGCCATTGTTGTGGGTTTTATACTCATAGCTTCCTTTAATATCGCTAGGGTTAAGTTGAGTTAAAAAACATAATACTTTATGTAGAGGCAACATGTAATTGACGAATATAGTGTCCCTGTTTAATTTTTGTTATGTCTCGACTGGGCACTCAGTGCTATGTTCTGTTGGTTGTGGCGTTATCGTCATCACCTTAACTCCGTCCGGTGATTCAAAGCGATGCCAAATCCCCTTTGGAATGACTAATATTTGACCCGATGATAATTCGTTACGCTGTTGTTGATGTTGGTTTAATAAAATCAAGGTTGTTTCACCACCTAACACCTGAACGAATTCGTCACCATTAAGGTGCCTTTCCCACTCACTAAAACCAGAGTAATGAGCCACGTATATTCCGCCATCTCTATATTCTGATAACAAAGTAAAAGCATCTTTTGCTTCATCGGCAGTCGTTTCAGCTGTTCTATTTTTGAGAAACTTAACTTTCGACAACGCATCTTTAATTGTGATTGCTATAGATTTAGACACTTACGGGATCCTTGTAGCTATATAATGGCTTAATAACTGGCGAAAAATAGTGGCCTAAACGTGATCGTAACGAAAATAGTCCGCGGTTTTAAGTCCTGTTGATTAACGTATTAAAGATAAATCTATCAATCAAAGGTCACTCTATCAATCACTTATCTGCACACTTGATGCATAGCGAGTAAGACGGGTCCACCTCTAGTCTGCGGATGTTTATCTCTTCCCCACAGGTGAGGCAAAAGCCAAAATCATCAGCGGCAATTCGGCGCAACGCGCCCTCAATGCTTAAGATCTGATGTTCACGCCGCACTTTTGCTTCAATCGCCATGCTTTGCGCACGCATCGCATCCATTCGGCTTAGCCTACCAACGGCCGATTGATCCAGTTCCACGGCCTTTGCTGCGTCATCAGACGTGCTGCTTAGGCTCATGAGTTCAGACCGCAGTTGCAGCAACTGCTGTTTGAAATGTTTGATTTGCGTTTCGTCCATCTGCGTATGCACTCCGTTCTATCGCATTAATAACTGGCGAAAAATTGTGGACTAAACTTGAGCGTAGCAAAAATAACCCGCGGTGTTTAATCCAGTTGATTAACGTGTTTATTCAAGACTGGCAAATCAAAGCTAATAATGACCCATTCCCATGCCTAAGCCATGAAAAACACTCCCCAAAAGCATGCCTAAAATCATAAAAATAAACGACAAAATGATAAAGGCTGGAATTGAAGCGATGGCAAGTTTGACGAGGAAAATGACCATCGACATAAATGGCATTTTTATATCAACAATAGTGACTTGTTGTTTTTCATTACTTTGTATCTCTGACATATCAGCTCCTGGCCAATGGTATTATTTTAGACTTAATGTTTCATAGGTTTCGCACAAACCCAAGAAATACAAAATGACATTTTCTGTCGACATAAAATCGGCTAAATCGCATCAGCGGTGTTTTATTTTCAACAAGGTGTAAGTTGAATGTATTCAATCACCCACAATCTTGATTGGCATAATTTAATTCAACCAAAAAAACATTTTTCAATGCCTAATAAAAGCTGTAAAGACAATAATTGCAGCACTGAGAACAAAGGTAAAAAGCTAATAAATAATTGACCAACAAAGCAGCTAGTTACGAATTTTTTCCCCTTCTTCATGTTCTACAGCTTCTCCAACATCAGCGTCTTCTGTAGGTTCTGGCGCCGAGGGGTGAGCATTTTCTTCCGCCTGTCGCGCGGCTTCTCTTTCGGACTCTCGTAACAACATCGACTCAATCCGCTCATGCAAAAGGTTGTCATTTTTTTGCCTTCGCTGCCATTCCAAAGACAAATCTCGATAAAGCGAATAAGCCATTAACACCATCAGCAGCATAAAAGGAAAAGCCGTCACAATAGAGATCGTCCGCAGACCCAGCAGCCCCCCACTAAGCAGCAGCACGCCCGCCATCAGTAATTGCAACACACCCCATAAAATACGCACAAAGCGGGTAGGATTAAGAACACCTTTAGACGTAAACATACCCAACACGAAAGTAGCTGAATCTGCAGATGTCACCACAAACATAGACACCAAAAGAACCGCAACAATCGCCGCATAAAAGCCACCGGGTAATTGATCTAGCATGGCATAGAGCCCTGCGGGCACTTCCTGCGCCACTGCCGCAGCGATACCCGCGTTTTCGAACAGCTCAAAATAAATAGCGGAGCCGCCAAAGGTAGAAAACCAGAGCATACTCAATAGCACTGGCACAATCATAACGCCTAAAACAAACTCCCGAATAGTGCGTCCCTGAGAAATACGGGCAATAAAGCTGCCGACAAAAGGTGCCCAACTAAGGCCCCAAGCCCAATAAAAAATGGTCCATTCTTGCACCCAATGCGCACTAGAATATGGCGTCGTTACCAAACTCATCTGGATGATATTACCCACGTATTCGCCCATAGTTTGGGTCAATTCACTGAAGATAAAAGCCGTAGGCCCAAGCATTAAAACAAACAGCAATAGACCTGCAGCCAACACCATATTGGCATTACTCAAGTAACGTATGCCGCGATTTAATGGCGTCATGGCTGACAGTATGAACAACGAGCCGAGTCCGGCAATGATCAGTAACTGGGGCGTGATGCCGTAAGGCATACCAGAGAGCCGAGACAGACCACTATTAATCTGTAACGCCCCCAGCCCGAGCGTCGTTGCCACACCAAAAATAGTAGAAAGCACCGCCAAAATATCAATCGCATTTCCCCAACCGCCATCGACACGGTCTCCCAACAAGGGCCGAAAAGTTTCGCTAATTAAACCACGACTGTTGTGACGAAACCTCACATAGGCAATGGCCAGCCCCACCACCGTAAAGTTGGCCCACTGATGCAGGCCCCAATGAAAAAAGGCATAACGCATACCCGTCTGCGCAGCTTCTACCGAGCCTGGCGCGCCTATTCCTAAAGGCGGTGAACTAAGATGAAGTATCGGCTCTGCTACCCCCCAAAAGACCAAACCAACCCCCATTCCACCGGAGAAGATCATCGCCAGCCAGCTGCTAAAACTAAATTCAGGAGGTTCATCATCAAGACCAAGGCGAATAATGCCGAATCGAGAAAAAGCCAAGCCCAAAGTAAAGAGCACAAAACCGCTACTGGTCAGAAGATACAACCAACCAAAATTGCTCGTCGTCGCATTCAATGCTTTCTGTGCCAACCTTTGTGTTTCATCAGGATCGACAGCCGCAACCGTCAAAAAGGCAACAATCAGAAATATTGATAGATAAAAAACCACCCCCACATCCCCAAGCAGTCGATTTACCCAGCACTTAAGCTTTCCTACGCCACTCCACATACTACTCCTTAACCTTCTGGCTATTCACAAGCAGCTAAGTTAAGCCATCCATTGTTATAATCCGTAACATTAGCGACAAATTAAACTAAGCCATTCATTGTTATAGTATTCAACATAGTCTCTTTCAGCATTCATTACGATAGTCTTCGATTATTCCAGTTGATAAATTGGGAATATTGTTTAGCAGATTGAGCATTATGAAGTGAGAGGAAGATGAAAAATGAAGGAAATAGCGGATTTAACCCGGCAATATAAGCTTGATATCAATCAAGCTAAATAGGCACACAAAATAGAATGGTTAGGTGTTAAGCACACCATCAGCAAGCTAAACCTAGCCATAGTTATCCTCATTTTCCTGCAAATAAAGTAAACTAAAGACTAGACCAATGTTTATTATTTACTGACAGCTCAATATTATAAGTAATAGTACAACGTGAGTTACAGCTTCTTAGTCATCGGTTTTTACTTTACGCTTTATCGCCCATAGCTTGCATTTCTTTCACTGCTTTTAGGCGACATACCGCCAGTTGCTCTAAACGCATCGTTTTAATGGCCGCAAGTGGATCATCAACCGGATTGCCTCGCTGCGACATAGCGTACTCAAAGCTATTATCAACGGGATTATCAACATTATTTTTAGTTGCCATCGTTGTACCTATGGAAGTTGTGTCAATTCAATAACATTTTTATCTGGATCGCGAATGAAAATAGATGTTTTACCATCACCAAAGGTAACGGGTCCTTCAGTAACGACTAATCCAATAGACTCTAGGTACTGTTTCGCGTTTACAGCAGAGTTAACTTCTAATGCATAATGCGTATAACCAGGATATTTGTTTTCAACATCCATTAGTACGTTCTTCTGATTATTATCATTGCTACCGCTATCCAAGAGATTTATTTCTACTCCACTGTCATGTTTCAGTACCACAACATGCTCTTTCGAGTCTTGCCTAGTTACCGAAAACCCCAGTTTTTCATAAAATCTGATCGCTCTATCAAACTCCATTACTCGAATACCAACATGATCAAGACTCATTATCTTCATGATTTTATTTCTCATTTTAGGGTCTAACGCCCTGCTAATAAGTGAACCAAGTGCTGGCGGGCGATTTGCTCAGCAAACGGCATAACAGCCTTAGTGAATATGAATTTAGCAGCGTGTTATATTTATTTTCGGCCAATGACTATTGGTGATATAAATGCAAAAACTAGGATCAAACGCCCGCTAATTAAAAGAGGCCTGAGTAAATGACCTTTCCTCGATAGCTTTCATCCTTGAGCAAACTGTAATCTGCTTCTAGTATAAACACCATAAACTTATCAGAGTTACTGATGGGTTTATTTTTGATAAGTTGAAGGTTTCCCCGTTCAAGCCAAACTTCGGAGGGGCAGACTCCAAGAGATTTAAAACACGTTTAGCCACCACCAAATACTATAAAGCCAAAGGAAACATCGAAAGACAGAGTAATGGCCAAATTGCGGTAATAAATTCACTCAAATGATCCCATCCTTAGAAACCTAACGTTCTAGTATTTATGCGTTGCGCTGTTTGCGATGCATACATTGCTTATTGGATTTGGCCGATGCCACAGCCACATTAATCGGTAACGCCTTACTTAGCGTAAGATGCTATAGAAATTTGCTTTTTGTCGGTAGTTTTTTGCACAAAAACTCGGCTAATCGTTTTTTCTGATGACATCTTTTAAGCTAGGCTTTGAGCTGTTTCATCACTTTCTATTGTCCTGTTACTGTACTGCATCATAATTTTCCTGCGTAATGATGTGCGCTGTCGTCTCAGCTAATTGTGTATTAACTAAGCACGCCGTTTCATAGGGCACACCACTCAATTTTACGCATTTAACCCGACAGCCTCAGAACAAGCTTCACGCTCGACTATTTTTAATAGCGAGATTAATCCCATAAACGGTAACCGCCCAGTTTCACATTGCGGGCAACACCAAAATGCTATTGACCCCCCCCCCTTAGAAAGAACCTAAACAAAAAAACACCTTGTTAGTTACCCAACAAGGTGTTTTATTTCGGCAATATACGAGTGTGTTAACACCAGTATGACTGCTTTACTCTTTGTATTTTAACGAACCATCTGCTTTGATTTCGTCGTACCACATATTGTGGTGCTGCGAAGCCCAGTTTTCGTCGCAATAGCCTGACACCATATTCTCCATACTACCTTCACTGAGTACGGTCGCCATCCAAATATGCACTATGGTAAACGCGATTAAAATTACTGCACTTACGCCATGCACAAGGAGTGCGAGCATTGACAGCTCACGTGGTAAATCGAGCAGGGGAAATACTAAGATTATCCCTGTGGCACTGATGCTAAGACCGAAAATAGCTAAGGTCCAGAACCACATTTTTTCACCCGCATTGGCAAACCCACTGTCTGGGTGCTTGCCTTTAAATGGGCCAAAGTTAATGTAACCACCGACCAATAAAAACCATTTCAAGTCATACATTTTGAAGGTTTGTAGTGGCATCCACTTGATGATGCACAACAGCCAAGACACCATAAAAATGGGGCTAGACCAATCATGGGAAAACTTACTAAAGGCGATGACCCCCGCCCAAATGCCGTCACCGACATAAGGGGCTAAGACATGCCGCCCAAGCATAATGACCAATCCAGTTAGCATCATGATTAGGCAAGATATCGCCATCGTCCAATGTAACCAAAGATCACTTTTGCTCCAGCGAAGTACCATTTTACCCGAAAAGCCTTTACTCAGTGTTGATGGACCATTGACTAAGTAAAACACTAAAAAGGCCGCAAAAACCCCTATAACGGCTAAACCAAGTGCGGGTTTTAGGTAAGTATTTCGCAATATCTTACCTTCATTACCCGCGACATTAATCAGCACATCAGCATCAAGACCTTTGTCTGTACTGTATCCTGGTTCGCCGGCTTTTACTGCGCGCCAGAGATCTGCATCACTGGTTTTAGACTTTGCTTGTTGCTGACTTGATTGTTCATCGGCGGCATACACCGGCGATATAACCAATCCCAATCCCATACACAGAACCAACAGAGCAAACATCCTGCGCAGTGATTTGTTTAACGTTAAAGTTAACATTGTCACTCCTTATATGACTGCGATAATTATCGCAGCCATTGCTCTGGGTTAGATCATTTCGCCTGTTTTAGGATTGTAGCCCCAAATCACATTTGGATTACCACGAGCGGCCATACGTTGACGGTAAATATCAGACACTATGCCTGCATCACCGGCCAACAACGCTTTGGTTGAACAAAGCTCAGCACACATGGGTAATTTGCCTTCTGCAATACGGTTAGAACCGTATTTTAAGCGCTCGGCTTCTGAATGATCTTCTTCTGGGCCACCCGCACAGAAAGTACACTTATCCATTTTGCCACGGCTACCAAATGCACTCTTTTGAGGGAACTGTGGTGCGCCAAATGGGCAAGCATAGAAGCAATAGCCACAACCGATACAAGTATCTTTGTTATGCAGCACAATGCCGTCTTCGGTACGGTAGAAACAGTCGGCCGGACATACCGCCATACAAGGTGCATCGGTACAATGCATACATGCGACTGAGATTGACGCTTCTCCAGGAACGCCGTCGTTAAGTGTCACCACGCGGCGACGTTGAATACCCCACTCTAAAGCAGAGTCGTTTTCGTTTTTACATGCTGTGACGCAACCGTTACACTCGATGCAGCGTTTGGTGTCACACAGAAATTTCATGACTGCCATGATGGCTTATCTCCTCATCAAGTGTTTAGGCTTTGCTTATCTGACACAAGCTAGCTTTGGTCTCTTGCATTTGCGTGACGACGTCATAACCATAAGTCATGACGGTATTGGCAGCTTCGCCAATCACGTAAGGCACAGTACCCTCTGGGTAGTTTTCGGCTAAACTCTTGCCTTCAAACACACCCGCGAAGTGGTATGGCATAAAACATTCACCCGCAATAACACGCGGTGTCACCATTGCCTTAACGGTAATTTTGGCACCTTCTGGACTGTGGACAAACACATCATCGCCATCACGTAAACCGCGATCTGCAGCATCTGCTGGGTTGATCTCGATAAACATTTCTTGCTGTAGTTCAGCAAGCCATGGGTTACAACGGGTTTCTTCACCACCACCTTCGAACTCAACCAAACGTCCGGTTGTTACTGCAAGAGGGAAGTCTTTAGCAAAGTCTTTCTCTTGAATAGACTTATAAAGTGTTGGTAGACGAGCCACCATACGATCTTCATAAGTTGGATACTTAGCCACTAAGTCACGACGAGGGGTATATAACGGCTCGCGATGGATCGGGATATCATCCGGGAAGTTCCAAACAACACAACGCGCTTTAGCGTTACCGTAAGGCATACAACCATGGGCGATTGCCACGCGCTGAATACCACCAGAAATATCAGTCTTCCAGTTTTTACCTTCAGCATGAACTTTTTCTTCAGCAGTTAGGTCATCCCACCAGCCAAGCTGTTTAAGCATGTCTGCAGTAAACTCTGGGTAACCATCTTCGATTTCACTACCTTTTGAGAAAGAGCCTTCAGCAAGAATGTTAGTACCATTATGCTCAACACCATAACGAGCACGGAAGTTACCGCCACCGAATTTAACTTCGCGGTCAGTGCGATACAAGATTTGCGAACCTGGATGTTTCATTTCTGGGGTGCCCCAACATGGCCAAGGTAAACCATAAGTTTCGCCTTTAGCTGGGCCGCCAGGTGCTTCAAGTGAGTTAATGTCGAAAGTGCCCCAGTTTTCTTGGTGCATTTTCAAACGTTCAGGACTTTGGCCAGTGTAACCAATGGTCCACATACCTCTGTTGAACTCACGTGTCATATCTTCAATCAACGGCTCATCGCCATTCACTTTAATATGCTTACAGAATTCAGCATCAATGCCCCACTTCTTCGCCAGCTTGTACATGATCACATGGTCAGGCTTAGACTCGAATAATGGTTCAATAACTTGGCTACGCCACTGTAGTGAACGGTTTGAAGCAGATACTGAACCGTAAGTTTCAAACTGAGTTGACGCAGGTAATAAATACACGCCATCTTGGCGTTCGTGCATAACACCGGCCATTGTTGGGAAAGGATCCACAACAACGACTGTGTCCATTTTATTCAATGCTTCACGCACTTCACGGCCACGGGTTTCGGTGTTAACAGATTGACCCCAGAAGAATGCCATACGAATGTTATCTTTCTGTGCAATCTTAGATTTATCTTCCAGTACACCATCATGCCAACGAGAACATGGGATACCTGTAGACGTCATCGGATCTTGCTCTAAATGCTGCTCTTGGTCGAAACGGTTTTTAACCCAATCAAAGTCTAAGTCCCAAACGTTACACCAATGGCCCCATGAGCCGGAGGTTAAGCCGTAGTAACCTGGTAACGTATCGAACAATAGACCAAAGTCAGTTGCACCTTGAACGTTATCGTGACCACGGAAAATGTTAGTACCGCCCCCAGAAACACCCATATTACCTAGCGCTAACTGAAGGATACAGTATGCACGAGTGTTAGCATTACCAATGTGATGTTGAGTACCACCCATACACCAAACCACAGTACCTGGCTTAGTTTCTGCAAGCAGTTTCGCTACACGATACATTTGCTTTTCAGGTACGCCAGCAACATGTTCAACTTCTTGTGGGTTCCACTTCTTCACTTCCTCACGGATACGTTCCATACCGTATACACGTTGGTCGATGAACGTTTGATCTTCCCAGCCATTTTCAAAAATATGCCACAATAATCCGTAAATGTAAGGAATATCCGTACCAGGACGAATATGCACGAACTCGTCAGACTTAGCTGCAGTTCGGGTAAAACGAGGGTCGACAACGATAATTTTCGCGCCGCGCTCTTTACCTTCAAGGATGTGTTGCATAGCAACTGGATGAGCTTCACAAGGATTCGAACCGATGAACATCATCGCTTTCGAGTTACGAATATCATTAAATGAGTTCGTTTGCGCACCGTAACCCCAAGTGTTTGCAACACCGGCTACCGTGGTAGAGTGACAAATACGTGCAGAGTGGTCGACGTTGTTCGTGCCCCACATTGCCGCTAATTTGCGGTACATATAAGCTTGTTCATTTGAGAACTTAGCACTACCCATAAAGTAAACTGAATCAGGACCAGACTCTTGACGGATATCAAGGGCTCGTTGACCAACTTCTTCAATCGCTTGTTCCCAAGAAAGTTTTTTCCACTTTCCTCCTTCAAGTTTCATTGGATATTTAAGACGTTTTTCACCATGACCATGCTCGCGCAATGCCGCGCCTTTGGCACAATGTCCACCAGCGTTAAATGGATGATCGAACGCAGGCTCTTGCCCTGTCCACACGCCATTTTGAACTTCGGCATAAACACCACAACCAACCGAGCAATGTGAACAAATAGTCCGTATTACTTCTGTTGGTGCATCATGGGGTACATCTTTCGCTTCAGCTTTACGCATCATTCCAGCGCCAAGCATTGAAGCCGCAGCAATTCCACCCGTTGCCAAACTGGCAGACTTGAGGAATTGACGTCGGTTGAGACCTAGGCCTAACTTTTCAGCTTTGGCGGCCGTGTCTGTTTTGCGGGTTAATCGCATCACACACTCTCCTTTGTTATTTTCTTAACGAAGCATAGTAGTTAAGGATATGCTCAGTTTCGCGATAGTTACTGCTCGTAGGCTCTGCAGACGGTTTAGTGACTTGCGCAAGTGCGGGTGCACTGACACTGGCCACAGCACCTGCCGCACTGCCGAGCGCTAATGCTTTTAGCATTTGACGACGACCCATGTCGGAAGCTTGCTTCTTCATATTGTCTCCTTGTTGATAAAAAGATGAGGCAGAATATGCCATCACCCGGTTTAGTTAATTTGTACAACTTCTTGTTCAAGCGGATCTAAATCAGCACTACCTGGACAATTCACCGGAATATCTAAACTTAGCTGTTCAAATTCATTGGCTTCAGCGGTGAAAAATGCTTGAGCTAATTGTGCTACGCTTTGGTAAAAAATAGCACTTGGTGTTTTGGCTAAATTGTCACAAAAATGCATAATCCAACTGCCAATATGGCGTTGATAAAACGCTAATTGGCGGTAACCTGGCGCCTCTAAAATTAGGCAGCCCATGACTTCACATAACGCGGCGACATGGTCTTCTGGCTCTTTGACGTTATCTTCACGTTCAAAACCCAGTTGCATTAGGTCATTACGCAATGCCGCTAAGGGTTTATCCATTAACGACCCGGTCATAAACCAACTGCCATAAGGCATAATCTCGCCACTGCCAACGCCTAAGAAAATGGCAAAATATTCATCTTCTAATGTGTTTGTGTCACTGTTTGATGCCGCGAGTTTTAACGCATGCCATGCTTGGCTCATGGTATTGCCTTCTTCGGCTTCTACCTCTAAATCAGCTAAAAACTGCAATAATTCAGCACTTGGTTGGCGGCGTAATAACGCAGCCAGTAGCTGATATATATCGGCTCTTAACTGATCATTTTCACTTACTTTTCTTCCTGTTTCTGTCATAGCAGATCTCTTATTGCAATTGCTTTTCTGGATCGTCAAGGATGTCTTCAAACATGTCTTTTACACGGCAATCGCCACACATTTTCAAACGCTCAATATTAGCGCTAAATGCGCTATGTTCACCCACCATCTCAATTACTTTATGTATCATTGATTGAGTCGCAAATTCGCTACCGCATCGGATACATTCAAATGGGGGTTCTTGCTTTAACACTTGAACTTGTTGTCTTGCAGACTGATTGAAGTTGATTTGTGGCACTAAGCTAATCACGTTTTCGGGACAGGCGGCTTCGCATAACCCACATTGGACGCAATCTTGCTCGACAAACTTAAGTGCTGGTGAATCGCCACCATCCTTTAACGCTTGTGTTGGACACGTGGCCACACACGACATGCATAATGTGCACTTGTCGCTGTTTATGCTCACCATACCGTATGGAATATTCGCCATGGCTAACACATCATCAACACCTGCGGCTTGGCCATTAAGGTGGTCAATAGCTTGAAACACGATACTGCGTTTCACATTGGTATTAGGTTCGATAGCGTTTAAGGTCATCGGCATAATCACTGGCCAAGCTAAACTAACCGCTAGCACATCATCTAATTGGCTTAGCTCTGACGGGGTAATTAACCGGATCCGTTGTGGCTGGCCCATTTGATCGAGAATACGATTCGCTAATGCTGACTCACCTTTAAGCATTTGCAGTAATGTTGGTGCTGTTGTCGGCGTTTGTAAGATCAAAATTTCCCGTGCGCCATTAGCTAATGCTGCCAACCAATGGTCAATACTCGCCACAGTGATTTCTTCCATTGCGACAGGTAAAACGTCACCACTGAGCTGTTCCGTAATCCATTCGGCACCCGCTTCATTGTCATGAAATAAAATAACCGGCGCTGTTTGCGCTTCTTGGCGATAACGACTGACTAGCTTTTCAAGGTAAGTATGCAGTGATGCTGGGGTGGGTAAATCGTAACTCAACGCCCCTGTTGGGCATGCATTGGTACAACTGCCTGCGCCATGACAAAGATAAGGATCAATTTCAATTTTATGCGCTACGCTACTAATGGCATCGGCAGGACAAAAGTTTAAACAACGGTTACAACCGTTTAAGCCGTGTTTGTCATGGGCACAAATATCACTGTTAACCCGAACATAGCGCGGTTTATCAAACTCACCGATTAAGTCTGGAATGTTGGCAATTGCATCAGCAAGTAACGCGGAGTCTTGGCCAACATAAAAGTAACCCGGTGGAAGCATTTCAAGGCTGATGCAGGGACTGTGGCTTAAATCGAGCACGATATCAAAATGCGCTTGACGAATGGCGACCACACTTAACTCTGTGATACCGCTTTCACCTTCCACTTTAACCTGAAACTGTCCTAGAAAACCTTTAACGCTGGCCAATTTATTGTAATAACTTTCGACATCAGTGGCCGCATTCATTACTGCTTCAAGGTGGGTTTCGTCTTGGCTAGTGATCGCTTCATTGGCCAAAATAACCCGGCTTGCCATAGTGGACAATTTGTCCGCCGCTAAACGCGCCAGATCTTCAGGCCCAATAACGAGCACATGCCCCTTGGTGGTATAGCTGACAGTAGGCGGAATTAAATTTTGCAAAATCTGCGTATTCGCCATTACCTGTTGTCGTGCTTGTTTCAGCTGTGGCTGGTTTTTTCTAATACTCATTGCGTTCCCAATTCTCGGTTTTTATACCTCATTAACAGTGGTAGCTCAGTTCACTGTTGACGCTTATTGCTGGTCATTAATTGACTATAATTAACTCTAACTCGTGCTAAATCGTTAAATAACGGCTTTTATCTGTGTCACATTTATTTAGTGACTGTGGTATTACGCTTTCGCCTCATCGCTGGCGGCAGCTTGCTTTATCAGGTCATCAGCGTGACAAAGCGGTTGTTCTTGTGACGATAACGCTGCAATTTGTGGTGCATTTTCATCGGCTAAAACAATTTGCTCCTCTTCAGTTATCGAGTCGGTTTGTTCAGCCAGCGCGGTTTCCGTTAAGTCGGTTTGTGCTAAGTCAGCATCTAATTCTGGCTCAGGCTGTTCTTTTTCAATGACATAACGAAATACTTTATTGGCCAACTCGGCTGAGACATCCGCAGAGAGTAACGGTTGATTAGTATAATCCAGCGCATATTCAAGTAGCCCATCGATATGACCATATTGCGGTTGTTTCCATAACGCTCGCAACGCTGCGGTTTTAGTCGTTGGGTCAACACTTTTGGCCATAAAACGCGCAAAACTGCCGCCAACTTCAATAGTACTCGGGTCAGGTAACGGCTCAGACTCTGTCACCTCATCGGGTTCATGGTCTATTGTGCTAACATCTTGCAGCGTTTCCGCTGGTAGCGTGTCGGTGTCATCAGCATGATCTAGCGTGTGCTGCAGCAGCGCTTCTTGTTCAGCCTCTTCAGCGACCCGCTGACGCCTAAGCTCCCACCGGTTAATTAATCCTTCAGCCTTATCATTCATTGCATTTTCCCTGAGTGATTAGCGCTGGGTCCTTCATTTTTACGACGGTTAACATGCTTACGTCTATGGGCACTGATCTCGACCTCGCCGTGACGAGTGATAAATGCTTCTATCCAACAAGCTATTGCACCAGGCATTGGGATATTGAGCACCGGAGTATCTGATTCAAGACAGCCAGCGCTGACATATTGGTCAGCTGAAATCATCGCAGGAACCCATGTGCCATCAATCAGTTCGTCGCATACGATAAAAAGTGTTGAATTATCCATATCAAGATTGATGCGATAACTACCACGTTCATCTTTGTGTAATGCCAATTTAACCAAAACACCATTGTCAGGCTGTTCTAGCGTGGCAGGAATCATTTGGTCAAGCTCCCAACGGACTGATGTCCAACGCCCTACTTGGGTTTGCACTTTTTTGAGTGAAACATACATTGGCCAAATCGTGTCGGTGTGTTGCATGGAATGCTTACCTCTGACATGAATATGTGTATTGAAATACACTAGATTGATTTCTTTATTATTAAAGTAGCAGCAAAAATGATGCCAACTAGAAAGTAAAAATAACTTTGAACTAGATCCCGAAATTATTAGTAATAATAGGACAATATGTCCACTATGCGATTTTAGGTGGGACATAAATACACGCCAATAACATTGAATTTGTCAAGATTTGCGCCAGATCACGCTTAGGTAAGTTGTTTTAAGTTAAGGGAATAATAATTGCTATGCTTATTAGGTGATGAAGCAGGCAAACACGGCCTACTCCCATTAATGAAAGACCCACTTAGAGGCTAACTCGCTTATGATTCAATCTGTTTCAGCCAAATCTTTGCAGCGCAACGCGATAAAATTTGTTAAAACCAAGACTCAGGTACCGCTGACCATTGCAGTCAAAGCCGTAAACGAGCTAGGTCAAGTCGTCGATAAATTTGTCGCCTGTGAACGCCCATTAACGGTGTACTTAAATTGGCGTCCCATTGTGACCTTAATGACATTGGGTGCAAAACCAGAGTCCCTAACGCTTGGATACTTAAAAAACCAAGGGTTTATTAGTGAGTTAAGTTTACTTGAATCGGTTATTGTTGATTGGGATGTCAGCTCAGCTGCGGTGATCACCCAAGAGGTCTCTGAGGATATTGAGCAGAAGTTAGCCGAAAAAACCGTCACATCCGGTTGTGGCCAAGGCACGGTTTATGGGGGGTTTTTAGAAGGTTTAGATAAGATATCATTGCCGACACCGGCATTAAAGCAATCGACTATTTATGCCTTACTCGGCAACATTAATGCCTATAATGAAACCTACAAAAATGCCGGCGCCGTACACGGCTGTGGAATATGCAAAGACGAGAAAATTTTAGCCTTTGTTGAAGATGTTGGCCGCCACAATGCCGTTGATACTCTCGCCGGAGATATGTGGTTAGATCAACAATCGGGACATGATAAAATTTTCTACACTACAGGTAGACTGACATCTGAAATGGTCATTAAAGTTGCCAAGATGGGCATACCGGTACTACTGTCGCGCAGTGGCGTGACCCAAATGGGCTTAGACTTAGCCCAGCAAATGGGTATCACCCTAATTGCTCGCGCCAAAGGGCGGCACTTTTTGGTGTATCACGGCAGTGAAACGATAACATTTGATGCAGCGAAGGATTAAGGACGCAATGCGACCCATTGTTGACGTAATGCAGGGCTTAAAAAGCTCCACGCTAATATGCGGGTCGCTTTATTACCTTGTGTCATCTCGATGGTTTTCACCTCAACGGCGTTCACTTGTTTGAGTAATTGATAACAAGGTTTGAGGTTTTCTGACTTTGAGACTAATGAGGTAAACCATAGCACTTGGTTAGCATAATCTCGGCTTTGTTTGATCATATTAGTTAAAAATTGTTGCTCACCGCCCTCACACCATAGCTCTGCTTTTTGACCACCAAAATTAAGCGTAGGCTTAGCTTGGCTTGCCGCTAACTTACGCGATTTTTGCCCCTGGTTTTGTTGCTTATTTTTGGCTAAATTATTAACTTTACGTAATGATCCCTCAGATGCTTCAGCGAGTGAACGATGAAACGGCGGGTTACACAAAGTGACATCAAACTGTTCATCGGTAGCAATCAGACCGTTAAAGATATGCTCGGGTTGATGCTGTAATCTTAACTGCAAATGCGTGGCAATCTTTGAATTTTGTTGTGCAATCTTGGCGACATTAGCGATAGAGACAGGATCAATATCCGACGCCACAAATTGCCAACCATAGGTTTGGATCCCAAGTAACGGATAGATACCATTTGCACCGGTGCCGATATCCAATCCGCGAATACGCGCCCCTTTAACCACCTTGCCTTTAACCGCTAATAAATCAGCAATGTAATGTAAATAGTCCACTCGACCAGGCACAGGTGGACACAAATACCCTTCAGGAATGTCCCAGCCATTAATGTGATACTCGCTCAGCAGTAATGCCGCATTGAGACTTTTTACCGCTTTAGGGTCGGCAAAATCGATAGAATCATTACCATAAGGGTTTGGACGTACAAAAGAGGCTAGCGCTGGCATAGCGCTTATTAATGCGGCAAAGTCGTAACCCTGTTGATGGGCATTACGCGGATGCAATGCTTTTGATAAGACAGGCTTGCTCAACTTTACCGAGGCGCGGTTAATGTTGGCAGTCGACCGGCTTGGCGGACGCTTAGCGGTATCATGTTTGGCTCGCACTGGCGGTGTCGTTGAACGGGTCATTAATCGTATAAATACTTAGTGAATAATAAATTAACCACAATAGAGCGACCGACTTCTTGCTCCATTAGGCGATTGACCGTCTCATAGCATTCACGGCGAATGTCTTCTCTTCCAGATAAGGATTTAACCTTTTCTTCGGACTGATTACCTAAAATTTCAACAATGGCCGAACGTAGCAAAGGATCGTGATGCTCTAAGCTCATTAAATCGTTTGGATCTTTTACCATCAATTCAACACTGATTTTAACAAAACCTAACTTTTTTCGATTCGAAATATAGTTAGTCACAATGTCCGGCTCAAAGCCGTAATAAGCATAATCTTCGAGGGCTTGCTCATCTGCTGCATGGACATTAAATGCGAAACAACACAGCATAACTAACGTTGAAACCAATTTTTTCATAGTGAAACAAACTCCGTCAATGTGGAACGTTAATTAAATAAGCCATATTGGCCACTCCCTTAGAGTGTTTGCTCATCTTTGACATGATAGACTAATGCCGTTGAGATATATTGTAACGAGTTTTAGATGAATGTGACCAGTATTAGCTTTCCTTATGGTGAATCAATTCATTGGTTTTCGCCACAAAAAATCGATTCATTGCCCGATAGCCAGCTTAAAGAATGGTTATTAGCAACGGGGAGTTTGACCCTGCGCCTTAAGACACACTGTAATCATTTTGAAGTAAAAGTGTTAGGCGAGCATTTACTTGAGCCTCTAGCAGATGAGTTCCCTGCTCAGACTGACCCTGTTTGGGTCCGTGAGGTATTATTGTGTCTTGACGGTATCCCATGGGTATTTGCCCGAACACTGATCCCACAAACCATTTTAAGCACTCAGCGCAATGATAATCAATACAATGATTTTACTCGCCTTGGCACTCGGTCTTTGGGTGAATTATTGTTTACTAGCCCAGACATTACGCCCGGCAATATTGAAGTCGCCCAGTTTAAAACCTGTGGCCGTTTAGCAGCCTTAGCCACCAGCTTAAATCAACACGTTAACAGCAGCTTATGGGGCCGTAGACGCTACTTTAATTTACATAACTCACAACTTATTGTTAGCGAAATATTTCTGCCTGCGGCGGTCGATTATATTAATCAAAGTGCTTAGTGTGCTCGTTAACCCTATCTCATAATTTAATGTTATTAATTTAAAACAAAAAACGCCCTTATGGGCGTTTTTGTATTGTTAGGATTAAGCCCGCTTACGCCAGTATCCTAACAAGCTCAGCATCAACACACTTAACCAACCCAAACTACCACCACCGCTATCACTGTCTGTTGTAACTGGCGTAGCAACGGTCTCCATTGACGCTAATACGTTTACGGCTTGGTTGACCGTAACAACATTACCAACAGAGTCTGTGGCCACTAACGTAATGGTATAAGTACCTGCTGCTGTATAAGTATGGCTTGGGTTTTGCGCCGTACTAGTACTGTTATCGCCAAAATCCCATAGATAAGTCAAATGACCAAAACCTTGGCTAGACGTGTTAGTCAACATCACAGTGAGGTCAGTTTGAGATATGGAAAATGCCGCTATAGGCTGAATAACCACACGTACTGTTTCTGTTGCCGTCACAGTATTACCCGCGCCATCTTTGACAATAACACTGACAATATAGTCGCCCGATGCAGAGTATGTGTAGCTTGGCGCAGTATCGGTACTGGTGGCACTATTTATCCCAAACGACCATAGGTAAGTGTAATCACTGCCGCCACTGACCACCGCATTAAAGCTCACATCAGCACCAATGGCTTGCGCATTAATGTCGGCCGTAAGCGTAACGGGTGGCAATACGCTGCTATCAGACAAGGCAAACTCAATGGTTGCTGTACTGCTGTCTGTTGCTTGCTCTGTTACTTGCATGGTTAGGCCTAGCTCAGGCAATATCATCCCAGCCATGGGCTTTAGCGGCGCACTGTAATCGCGGTTGTCATCAAATAGAGGCTCGGCAGCTAAGTGGTTATCACCACTGTATGTACTTTGGGCAAATAAGCTAAATGTTGCATCGCGAATTTGCACATCAGTAGATTGACTACCAATCAAATCTTGGTCTGCATCGACCACTCCAATTAACCCTTTTCCAGGGTGCTCTGACACATTGTTATCGGTTTGATTAAAATTTTCTAACCACAACAATAAACCCGCTTCATAGTTGTTATAAACCAGCCCAGCATCTACACCTTGATGGCTGCGTAATTGCACAATGTAACGTCTTGCTTTACCAGCAAGACTATCTTCAATGCGGCTAAAACCAGATAAGGTTGCCATGCCGTTAGTTTCGGCTCCATCGCGATAAAATGCCGTGTCTTGGTTGGTTAATTGAATATCATCAATCGCCATACCATAATCGCCAACGGCTTCATCGGTTTTGTACACCACACTGATTTGCACATCACGACCGGCATATGCGCTCAAATCAAAATTTAGATCCACCCAAGAATCGCTTCCATACGCGGTACTGATGTCGCTCGACTTACCGCTAATCGAATGTTTTACCGTAGGATAAACTGAATTTGTATTGTTCGTGTGGTTACCTTCTATAGCAACGCTATCAACCAATACCTGCACATAATCATAATCATCTTCAATATCCCAATGGGCTTGGAAAGATAAGGATAACGGGGTCGCTAATGGTAACGTCACATCAAATGACATGGCATTATTGATCAGGTTGCCTTGACCTGAATAATATTGATATTGACCGGTTAATGGCGCTTTAAACGTAATTTCCTCAGCAGGGAGCGCGATTGATAGCTGGTTTACCGCATCAGTATTAACAGCATGATTAAGCTTCACAGCGGTACCGCTGCTGGTTAAATCGGCCAGAGATAGGTGTTGTTCATTAACCCATTTACCCTTGTATTTTTGCTGTAAGAAGGATTTTGCATACGGACTCAAACCACTGGGTTGAGCACCCGCAATGCTACCAGTCCAGCTACCGCCAGACATCAGTGACCAAGCTCCTACGGGTGAACCGTCGCCACCGTTAGTCGTGTCATACTCATCCGGCAAGCCTAAATCATGACCAAACTCGTGAGTACATACTCCTGCAGCAGAATCGATAGGCTGCACGGTATAACCAAACACCTTAAGACCACCGCGGCCAGGAATGATATAACCATTAGTATTCAAGTCGACATAAAAACGGTGCGACCACATGGCATCAGTACCTAACACTCCGCCACCCGCTTCTTCACCAATGCTAGAATGAAATAGCATCACGTGATCAATAATACCGTCTGCTTCATCATAATTACCGTCGCCATCTATATCAAAAGGGTCTTCAATATCGTACTGGGCTAATTCAAGGTCAGTCATGTTTTGCACGGCTTTGGTCACCGCTTCTTTGACGAGCTCAGGTACTGCCTTGTCATTTTCATCAACATCATTACCACCGTAATAAGCGGCATTGTTGTCTGCGGTTACCCAGTCTTGCACTTGGCCGCTAAAATAAAAGCTATTACCCGACACGGCCTGAAAATACTGATAAGCCGATTGCAGAGTTTGATTACTTGGGCCTACAAAACCGCTTTCTGAAAATAATAGTTGCTGATAATGGGATGCTGGATAGCTGCTGTAATACATGTCGGTATCACCAGCCTCAAGTTGGTTAGCATCGTGAGGTAAGTCTGGAAAGTCCACCAATACAGCCAAAACCTTTACTGTTTTGGTGATATCTTGATCGGCTAAGACTTTGTTATTGGCAACAACATATTGAGCACTATTAGTGTTTTTTTGCGCTGAGCGTTTAATGCGCAGTTGCTCAGCTTTGACTTCTATAGTGGCAGGTTTAAACCTTGTATGACGACCTCGACTCACAAAGGCATCAACAGCGGCTTGTTTAACGGCCTCACTGGCGTCGGCGCTCACTTCACCACGTTTAATCAACCAATACAGCACTTGTTGTTTATTAATTAACCCGCCATCAGCAGGTGTACCCGTTTGCGGAGCCGCAAGTACTGCCATGCTAGTGCATGCAAGCAATAACGTTGAAATGGCTAACCCTTGATATTTAGTCAACTTACTCATTACAACTTACCTATATTGGGTGTTGGTTTATGGCATTTTTCAAATGCTTTTTGGCGTTTAGTGATGTAATCAGCAACAATTTTATCTATTTGTGCTTGATCCATATCGGCGGTGATTAGCCCTTGGGCTCGCAAATTTTCAGTTAATTTAGTGCGATCACGTAAAGGTGGCATCCCGCTAGGGCCACAATCTTTAACTAACGGTTTGACTACCACAACAGTGGCCGCTTGTTCGTCTGCCGATGCTGCCGACTGATTTTGACACCCTTGCAAGGTCATAAAAACCAGTCCCAACGTGACGATAATGTATTTCATAATTCACCCCAAACAATAATGACATAACATTAACAGCTGCAACTGCTGGGTTACAATTAAGTTAGACATTCTTTAATGTAAATGTATCCGTTCGATTAAAAATTAATAAAAAAGGCCATTAACTTAGCTTCAGCAAACAAAAAGCCAACTCTGTTGAGTCGGCTTTTTACCTTCACTGGGAATAAGTGCTGTGGCAAATTGATAAAAGCGGCTTACTTTTTATCCATTTCAGAGCACACTTGCCATTTTTTTGCTAACGAGGCGTATTGACGCGTCAATAGGGACCTATTGTAACTCGATACTCGTTCGATCACGGCACAAAGGGCTGTTTGATACACAGTTTATTATCCAGAGTTGAGGTGACCTATCAATAGTCAGTCTATTACAAGAGACATCAACGCAGTGAGCGAGAGAAAACGGCTGCTTGATAATCGTTTAGTATTCCTAGAGTTAACTCAGTGTTATATCTCTCGGTAAGGATTAGCTTAAGCCACTGTGGGTAATGTATTTTGATATCCCATCAAGTAACATTTGTACTGATATCATCACCAATACCATTCCCATTAACCGCTCTACCGCTATTAAACCTTTCTCACCAAGTATGCGAGTAAACAACTTATAAAACATTAAGATAAACGCACTCATGCCCCAAGCAGAAACTAACGCAATCGTCCAATCCGTCATACGGCTGTTGTCAGTGTGCGCCAGTAATATCAATGCCGCTAAAATAGACGGACCCGCTATCAACGGGATCGCCATCGGGACAATAAAAGGCTCTTCACCTGCTGCCATTCCGGCAACGCCACCCGGCGAGGGGAAGATCATTTTGATCGCGATTAAGAACAGGATAATACCACCGGCAATACTGACGGACTCAGTACGTAAGTCCAGAAAATTAAGGATGGCTTCACCGGTATACAAAAATGACAACATAATGACCAGCGCAAACAACAGTTCACGGATTAATACTTTACGGCGCTTTTTGGGATCAAGATGGCGCAATATGGAAGCAAATACAGGTAAATTACCCAGCGGGTCTATAATCAAGAACAGCATGACGGCTGCAGAAAAAACATCCATGGACGACAATCTTTTAATTAACGAAATATGGGCTACATTGTATACTCAACGCAGTAACATAAGCGATGCAGATAGCCAATTTATTGATGACTTTAGGGCTATAGCCGCTAATAATTGTAAACAATTTCACATCATAAATAACCAGCCAACAGTTACCAACGCAATGATCTTATGAACTTTTTTCTACTTTATCTTCAATGACTCGATCTATATTCACAACTAACCAAGTGTAATTTTTTCAGCTTGAAATATTCACACACTACAATACTGGTTTAGAATGTTATACTGCGTTGTTTTTTTCGATTGATTTCTGGATAACATGCTCTATCTAATCGCTAGCTGTATTGCATTACTGTTTGGGCCTCTTTTTTACCGCTTCTTCTCGTCAGGTAGTGGACTTCAAAAGGGCTTAGATGGATTTATTTTCGTCTCCCTTGGCGGACTAGTCCTCATTCATATTTTGCCGGAACTATTGGAGCATGGTGGGTTTATCACGCTATTGTTTGTCATGCTTGGCGTTTGGGGCCCTACGGCCAGTGAAAAACTGTTTCATCGATATTCAGAGATCACCCACAACATCACCCTCACATTAGGTATTGGCGGACTGCTGCTGCATACCATGACTGACGGTGGAGCCATGGTCTTGGCACAACAAGAAGGTAATTCGGCACTCCTTGCTTTAGGCGTGATCATGCATCGCTTACCTGTTGGTGTCGCTATTTGGTGGTTACTCAAGCCTCAAGTTGGCACTCGGTGGGCTAGTGTGGTTTTAGTTGCCATGATGATATTAACCAGTGTCGGTTACTTTGCTGGTGAGCATTTATTGACTCAATTAAGCCTTGAAAATACTGTTTACTTGCAAGCCTTTGTTACGGGTTCAATTTTACATGTGGTGTTACATCAGCCTCACGGCCACCAAGATGAAGATAAACAGGGCCAATATCAGTATCAGGCAGGTATCGGCAGCTTACTTGGTCTAGGGCTATTGGCTTTATTACTCCTCATGGATACTGGCGGTCACGAACATGCTCATCAAAATCATGGTTCAGAACAATTCGTTAGTTGGTTACTAACAATTTCACCTATTTTATTAGGCAGTTACTTTATTGCTACGGCTAGATTCGCATCAGGATTACGACCATCTCATTCTTCCTTAGGGCTGCGTTGGTTACAGCGTTTAGCTGGACCAGAAGCATTATTAATTACCTTATTACTGTTAGGCCCTTGGTTTGCGCTTTACCAAGCGCTGGGGTTATTGGCCATTGGGGCACTAATGACCCTAACGCAAGTGGATCTGACAGACCCGCATCCAACCTTATCTGAGTCACCATGGCGTTTTGGTTTTAGCCAATTAGTCGACCGAAGTGCACCATGGATTATCCTCAGCTTAGTATTAGCAAACCTCATCGGTCATCCATCGGTTCCATTACAAAACCCTGCATTGCAGGTGTTTATCTTACTCTTAGTCTTTTTACCGATGCGTTTTTGTAATTTAGGCACGGTGATTTTAGCCCTTGCTTTGGCTTACAGTGGTTGGAGCCAAATTGCAGTGGCCTTTACCTTATTGGCTGCACCCGTACTCAGTATTAGCCAATTTAAGTTAATGAATTGGAAACAAGGACTCATGTTAGGCGGTATTTTACTTGTAGGGCTAATGGTGGCAGATCAATTACCCCTGAGCTCATCATTAACATTACAGCTGCCTGAGTCAGCTAATATTATTGGCTTAGTGGCGATCGTTTTATTGTTTGGCGCCAGCTTACTGCGACTTGGACCTCGAAATTTTTTAAGCCGTTTGATGATTAACCTAAAATCAGCACCACATACCCATGATCAAGACCATCACTCAGACACCCAGAACTCACATCATCACGACTCAGCTTCGACACATAAACATCATCATTAATCAGGATCGATTAACTAGGTTATGATGATGGTGTCGACATATTTAAAGGGGCAGCTATGTGTATTTTATTTATTGCCGTTGAAGCGCATCCAGATTACCCCTTAATAGTCTGTGCCAATCGCGATGAATTTCATCACCGAGCAACCGAACCGGCTTATCGTTGGGCAACCATGCCAGCTATTATCGCAGGACAAGATAAACAAGCCGGCGGAACATGGATTGGGGTCAATGAACAAGGTCAATTTGCCGGGTTAACTAATATTCGTTCAATCGAACAGCAAGATGGCGTTCGCAGTCGCGGTGAATTAGTCGTTGATGCACTCACAAAACATCATATCAATAGCCAATGGCTTATTGAACATGCAGACAATTACAATCCGTTTAATTTAGTTTTCGAACAACACCAACAACTCTTTTGCTTTAACAGTAAGATGTTAACCACGACTCGGCTTACTTCAGGTTTTCACGCCGTGAGCAACGGGGCATTAGATGATATATGGCCTAAGATGGCTAAAGGTCAACAGCAGCTTCAAAACTATATCAACCAGATGCAATCACCTTGCATAGACCAATTACTGGCGATCATGCGCGATACCTCGCAACCAAGGGATCAAGATTTACCTCAAACGGGCATTAGCCTTGAATGGGAGCGTCGACTGTCCTCTATTTTTATCCAACATGAAGCATACGGCACTCGTTCAACCAGCATTGTATTAAAACACCGCAGTGGTAACGTGCAATTTACTGAAGTGAGATACGATGGTAAGGCACGTAATTTAGGGACTCAACATATTAATCTTGCCTAAAAAATCTACTTTGTCTGAAATACAAACCGTGATCTGTTGCACAGTCTGGTCATTATCCCATATCAGCTATCGCTAAACTTCACTCGTCTCCATAAGCAACATTCATTTTTACAACCTAGATCAAGGTTATTTGATTACGAACATTGCATACTTCGTATGTTGCTAATTTACCCATTGGAGGACACGCCTTGAAGCAGCCCACTCAGATTAGTTGGGATCAGTCGATGATCGAAAAATACAATTACAGCGGTCCCCGTTATACTTCTTACCCGACCGCACTAGAATTTGACGATGCCTTTACTGAGCAAAATTTACTGACATCAATTAAAAATAGTAAATCAGACAAACTGTCGCTTTATGTACATATTCCATTTTGTGCCAAGCTTTGTTACTACTGTGGTTGTAATAAAATTATTACTCGTCACTCACACAAAGCCGACCAATACATTGAGTATCTGGCCACTGAAATTATTAAACGTGCCCCACTATTCAAAAACTACACGGTAACCCAAATGCATTGGGGTGGTGGTACACCTACGTTTTTAAGCCCAGAACAAATCCTTAAACTGAGCAAGCTAATTAAACAACACTTTAATTTTGCAGACGTTGGTGAATACTCTATTGAAGTCGACCCTCGAGAAATCGAGTTAAGTATGTTGGATACCTTAAAAGAAGCTGGGTTTAACCGAGTGTCTATTGGTGTGCAGGACTTTAATAAAGAAGTACAAATTGCCGTTAACCGCGAGCAAGACGAACAATTTATTTTCGACTTAATGGCTAGGGCAAAAGCACTAGGCTTTGTATCTACTAACGTCGATTTAATTTACGGCTTACCGCTGCAAACACCAGAAACGTTTGCTAAAACTATAGCCCGAATTATTGAGCTTTCACCCGATCGCTTATCTGTCTTTAACTATGCACATTTACCATCGCGTTTTGCTGCACAGCGTAAAATTAAAGAACATGATATGCCGGCTCCACAACAAAAATTAGATATGCTACGTCAAACAATAGAATCATTAACGGGTGCCGGTTATCAATTTATTGGTATGGACCACTTTGCCAAACCCAATGATGAGCTATCAAAATTACAAAACACCGGTAAATTACATCGTAATTTCCAAGGTTATACCACCCAAGAAGAATGTGACTTACTTGGATTAGGGGTGTCATCTATCAGCCAAATTGGCGACTGCTATGCCCAAAATCAAAAAGATATTCGTCCATATTACGAATCGATTGATGCCAATGGTCATGCATTATGGAAAGGTTGTAGCTTAAATCACGATGACGAAATTCGCCGTGCGGTGATTAAACAAATTATCTGTCATTTTGATTTAGACATGGACAAAATTGACCGTAAGTTTGCGATTAACTTCGAAGAATATTTTGTGGAAGATCTGAAATTATTGCAAACCTTTATCAATGATAAACTGGTCGATATCACAGATCGCAAGTTAACAATAAGCCCGACAGGTCGACTACTTATTCGTAATATTTGCATGTGCTTTGATGTGTATTATCGCCAAAAAGCCCGTCAACAACAGTTTTCAAGAGTTATCTAAGTAACTGTTTATAATCAATATAATATAAAAACAGCCAGCATTTGCTGGCTGTTTTTGTAAACTAATCTTATAAGACTGCTTTTATATCGTCGTTGACGCTACTACGCTTTTTTGGCATATAACGCTTTGCGGTCACTATCAGATATAAAGGCCATTTCAACACCATTACGTTGCAATGTCGCCAGCTGGCTATCACTTAGACCCATTTCAGATTTAACCACACGGTACTCGTGAGCGATATCAATCGCACTCACCCCTGGGTCGTCAGTATTGAGTCCAATCAATACCCCCGCATCCATAAACTTACGCAGTGGATGAACAGCATAATCTTTAACAGTAGAGGTATGTAAGTTGCTGGTTGGGCACGATTCTATCCCGATCCTATGTTTGGCAAGATATTCCATCAATTTAGGATCATGAATCGCATTCACGCCATGACCAATACGTGTCGCGCCTAATACATTAAGAGCTTGCCAAATACTTTCAGCCCCTGCCGCTTCACCAGCATGAGCGGTGATCTGTAATCCCGCATCTCGAACACGCTTAAAGTGTTCTGTAAACAAATCGCCAGGGAAACCGAGTTCATCTCCAGCTAAGTCCATCGCGACAATACTGTCACGGTGAGCGAGTATGCCTTCAAGCTCTAAACGGCATTTCTCTTGTCCAAAAGAACGCGACATAATACCAATTAGGTTAATGTTAATATCATGCTCTTTGACACCGGCACGCACACCATCGATAACGGCTTCAACAACGCCTTCAATGGCTAAATTATGATTCATCGCCATGTAATAAGGACTAAAGCGCAATTCAGCGTAATCTAACCCTTGCGATGCTGCATCGACAACATTCTCATAGGCAACACGTTTCACCGCGTCAAGATCGGCTAATACAGCAACCATCCAATCTAGTTTCTTCAAAAAATCCATTAGGTTGCTTTCTTTACCTTGGATTTGCACAAATGGCGCAAGCTCTTCTAGTGAATTAGCGGGTAATTGAATACCATGTTGATGGCCTAATTCCCAAATAGTCTTTACGTTAACATTACCGTCTAAGTGTCGATGTAAATCAACTAGCGGAATGGTTTTATCTATCATAATTAACCCCTATAAACTTACCCTGCCATTAGTTTAATTTTGTCGGTCAGAGAATCGTTTTCAGTTTAACATGTATTGAGACTAATTCTGATGAGCAATGTTTTTTCTGGAATCTATCACACCAAAAACTCATGCTAATTTGTGATGTGTTTTTTATGCTTAAATCGGGCATACTCTAATACTGACAAAAAGGTTAAATAATAAAGGACTATTAATGCGCTTGCTGATCCTACCGGCACTGATAATATTAACTTTATCGGCTTGTAATAGTGTTACCACGACTCAGATTGATAGCCGCGTCACTCGCCAACAAACGCAGATAGATCCCAATTTACAAGCGATTATAGACCAGAGTTGGGCAGTTAATTTAGCTTATTCACCGATGTTAGCAGCCAGTTTAGGTGACGCTTCTGCCGCAGGAATGCTTGACGATTTATCTGCTCAAACATTAGCGAAAAAATACCAACAGACCCTCGAAAATCTCAAAAAACTTAAACAGCTTGACCGAAAGCCGTTATCAAAATCCGATGTCATCAATGCTAAAATTTTGCAGGATCAGCTGCAAAATGAAGTCGACCTGTATCGTTTTCATGACCACTATTTACCTATAACGGCTGAAAGTGGTTTCCATGCATCTATCGCATCGATTGCTAAAGCTCGCTTCAGTAGCGTTGAAGATTATCAGCACTATTTAGCTAAACTTAAACAATTACCACGCCATTTTACCCAGCAAATATATTGGCTCAAACAAGGCTTAGCCGCTGGTATCACCCCAGCAAAAGTCACCTTAAAGGGTTTTGAAGACAGCATTAGCGCTTTTATTGTTCCGGTTGAAACCAGCGGTTACTTTACGCCGTTTACCCATTACCCTGATCATTTTAGCGCGTCAGAAAAAGAATCGCTGACCCAACAAGGTCGAGCCACTGTAGCGCAAATCGTACTACCGCTGTATCAGCAGTTTTATGATTTTATGACTCAAGAATACATTCCTAATGCACGAATAAACATTGCCGCTTCCGCCTTGCCTGATGGCTCGGCTTTTTATCAAAACAGAGTTGAGTATTACACCACACTGCCAATGACCGCTGAAGAAGTCCATCAGCTTGGATTACAAGAAGTCGCTCGTATAAGAGCAGAAATGGAACAGGTTATTAAAGACGTTGGCTTTAAAGGCAGTTTTGCTGACTTTTTAACCTTTTTGCGCACCGATCCACAATTTTATCCTAAAACAGCTAATGAATTACTTAAAGAAGCGGCGTTTATTGCCAAAAAAGCCGATGCTATATTACCTAAATATTTTGGCAAATTACCACGGACGCCTTATGGCATTGAACCTGTACCTGCAGAAATAGCGCCAAAATACACAACGGGACGCTACTCAGGTTCAAACCGTGACGACGAGCCCGGCTATTATTGGGTGAACACCTACGCCTTAGATAAGCGACCGCTTTACGAGCTTGAAGCATTAACCTTACATGAAGCGGTTCCAGGGCATCATTTACAGATATCATTGAATAAAGAACTGACTAATTTACCCAACTTTCGGCGGTACAGTTATATCTCTGCGTTTGGTGAAGGCTGGGGCTTATATTCAGAATATTTAGGCGTAGAAGCTGGGTTTTATCAAGACCCCTACAGTAACTTTGGCCGCTTAACCTATGAAATGTGGCGTGCGGCCCGTTTAGTCGTCGACACTGGCATGCATGCTAAAGGTTGGAGCCGCCAACAAGCGATAGATTTTATGGCCAGCAATACAGCCCTTTCAATGCACAACGTCACCACAGAAATAGATCGTTATATTTCTTGGCCAGGCCAAGCACTGTCATACAAAATTGGTGAATTAACCATAAAACGCTTACGCGCTAAAGCAGAAAAATCATTAGGAAAAGATTTTGATATTAGACAGTTTCATGATGCCGTTTTAGAGAATGGCTCTATCCCGATGTCAGTACTAGAGCAAATGGTTGATGAGTTTATTGCTCGTCAACAAGCAATGGTAAAAGAAGCGAGCAGCGTGTAACAATATAGATGAACGCGTCGAAATTAAACACTATTTAAGATTATAACAAGCTGGCTTATAACAATGCATTACATGAAATTTTCATCCGAATTAAAGCTCAATACCAGTGATCAGCGACACTTTTGGCAACAAGTGCACCAATCGAGTTTCTGCACCCATAACGGAATAAAAATTGCTTATGCGATGATCCAACATCCTAATAATCAACGCGCAATAGTGATCAGTAATGGCAGGGTCGAATCCTATGTGAAGTATCAAGAATTGATATACGACTTATATCAACAAGGATTCAGCGTTTACGCTTTAGATCATCGAGGCCAAGGGCTGTCAGACAGACTCACCCATAATCCACATCAGGGTTATGTTGAGAAATTTACCGATTATACGGATGACTTTGCTCAATTTATTGATCAGGTCGTGCGCCCACAGCTGCATGAAGAGTTATTTATCATAGCTCACTCAATGGGTTGTACTATCGCGAGTGACTATCTAAATAAATACCCGCAAACGTTTACTGCAGCAGTATTTTCAGCACCTATGTTTGCTATACGTCTACCTTTTGCTCAATCGGTTGTCCGTTGGTTAGCTCAAAAGCTCGATAATAATCGCATTGAAGCAGGCAAAGTACACAGTACCTTTGTGCTAGGTGGAACGCATTACCAACCAGATAGTTTTAAGCGTAACAAGCTCACTCATAGCCCATTTCGCTACCAGCACTATCGCAACGTATTCGAGGATACCACCGAGGTACAGTTGGGCTCACCGACCAATCATTGGTTGCTTGAAGCAATGAGCGCAGCAAACAGATGTATCAACTATGCTAAACATAGCCAAACCCCAATACTCATCTTACAAGCAGAAAAAGACACTATTGTCTGTAATAAGGCGCAAAATCAAACATTAAGCACTCATTGTCATAAGGTGGTGATTGAAGGCGCATATCACGAAGTGTTTATCGAGAGCGATAGCATGCGTAATATTGCACTTTCTCATACTATCGATTTTATGGCACAACACTCAACGATAGCTTAGTGTTAATTAACTGAATAATATCGTCATGATCTAGTGGCCGACTAATGATATAACCTTGAAACCAAGTACACTTCGCCTGTGTCAGTAAGTTGAGTTGTTGCTTATTCTCAACCTGTTTAGCGACAACAGGGAAGTTCAATTTGGTCGCAAACTCAACTACAGCACTAACAATATTAAAGCTTTCGGGGTTATATTCTATATCTTCAAGATAAATAGCAGCTAACTTCACTTGTGAAAAGCCAATACCTTGCAGTTGATGAACGGCACAAGAACCACCGCCAAAATTGTCCATCGCAATATTGATACCGTATCGTTGTAGCTCGGAAATTTTGTTTTTTGCCACCTTAGCATTGACCACAAATACGTCTTCCGTTAGTTCAAATTGAAGTAATTTCGGTGATATTTGCGCAGCATTAATCCTGCTAATAATGACATTTACGAAATGATCTTGATGAAAGTGGCGCGAAGAAATATTTAATGACATTAATGGAATGGTTGCATTGGTTTGTTGAAGTAATTGTATCAACTCACAAACCTTATCTAATGCCCATAACTCTAGCTCGAAAATACAATCGGATAATTCAGCTGCAGCAATAAATTTACGTGGACTAATATAGCCATACTGAGGGTGATACCAACGCATCAAGGCTTCAACGCTATTAAGTTGTCCTGCCCGATCGACAACAGGTTGATACACCAATGACATCTGTTGGTTGTGAATAGCAACTTTTAGTTCATTTTGTAATTTAAAAGGTTGTACTTGATTCTGCTCAAACTCAGGTCGATAAATGGCGCAACCATTAGAGCGGCTGTCTTTTGCTTGCTCTAAAGCGCTATCAGCACGAGCCAATAGCACTTGAGGTTCTAATGACTCAATACCATCAAAAATCACTAAACCAATTCTGGCCGAAATAGACAAGTTTTGCTCTGAAATGGTATAACTACGACCAATTAGCTGCCTTACTTCACTTGCTAATGCTAGTGCACGCTTGTTTGCTTGATCGATTTCATTACCAAAGTTTTTGGCCAGAATAACGAATTCATCAGCCCCAAGGCGTGCAACTAAACCAGTACTAGAAAACGTAGCTGATAAGCGCGCTGCTATTTGCATTAACAATCGGTCACCAAGTTGGCGACCCAAAGCATCATTAATTAATTTAAAGTTATCTAAATTAATCATCAATAGCGCAGAGAATTGACCGGTCTTGCGGCTTAAAACCTGTGAATCATAGAGTTGATCGGCTAGTACATCACGATTAATTAAATCGGTAAGGCCATTATGACCTTGCTTATCATTAGCAACACGTTGGCTTTTAACATCACCAGAAACATCAGTAATGGTGCCGATAATCCGCGATGGCCGACCTAACTCATCCCACTCAACTATTTTTCCACGATCAAGAATCCAAATATAGCGGCCATCTTTATGGCGCAACCGGTGAACGCTTTCATAATATTCATGTTGGTTACTGATGTAGTTCTGTAAAGTATTTAATACCTGTAGCTTATCACTAAGATGTAAACGAGATTCCCAAACAGAATAGTCATTATCAAGCTCGTAAGGTTGGTAGCCTAAGATGTCTTTCCAGCGATCAGAAACAAACACATCTCCAGTAGAAATACACCAATCCCAAATGCCATTTCGCGCGCCCTCAACCGCAAAAAGCCAACGTTGCTCAGCATCATTAAGCCGTTTCTTGCTTCGAGATAATCGACCATTAACCTGATTTAGATAATCACGTAAGTTAACCAGTTCGGTTGATGCACACATAATATCAGTGTTGAAATCCGGAGAATCAAGGTTTTTAGCTGCTTGGCTTAACTGAATTAACGGTCGTATCAGTAAGTAATGCAACATGAAGCAAAATAGTGACAAAAATAAAGCGCCAATCCCCCAGATCTCAATAAAGCGCTTTAAGAGGCGATCAACCGATTCTGATAAGGTATTGGCAATGTCATATTCTAGATAAATTAGATCTACTGAATTTGAATAACTATATCGAGAATTAGCGTTTAAAGGATAATAAGCCTGTATGGATAATCGATCGAAATTGACCTTAAAGTAAGGTTTATTGTTGGCGATAACACTTCCGTGCAAATCAGCAGAATAGCCTTCCAATACGTTAGTAGCATTACTCTCACGCCAAATAATATGATTAGCGAATTGAATTTCACTAGCAGAATCAAGTATCACATACACCATCATATTTTGATCTGTTGAAACTAAAGCAACCTCCTGCTCTAACCGTTCAAAATCTTGCATCAATAAAGATGATTCAACCACGTGACGCATTCTAAATAAATCTTTCTGAATTTGCTCTGATTGTGTTGATGCAAGCTGATCATTTAGTTCCGCATGCTCATAGAAATACTGTCCACATACCAAACCAAGGTAAAGGATAAAAATACACACAGGAACCAGTATAGTCAGAGAAAGATTCGGCAAACGAGGCAAAATAAACCCACCCAATGAAATATATGAAGATATGCTAGCGGTAATCTTATCAATAAGTAAAGACAGTTATGTCTCCTAATAGCACATACAATATAAAAACTTATTATTTATTAGTAGCTTTAAATCGATCTACACACTCTACCCTGTTTGACTGGTAAGTGTAATTTTATTTACGCATATATAGCATATCTGATATATAGAAAGGATTTACTCACGCATGGGCATATTCGACAAACTGCTGTCCTGTTTTGGCCAATAACAAACTCTACACCATAAATTGCAGACGTAAAAAAGCCCGCTATATAATAGCGGGCTGTTTCACTAC
>TARA_R110000851_G_scaffold333489_1_pt1 | contig 41483 bp, 33 predicted proteins | sample TARA_R110000851 | Tara Oceans TARA_R110000851 (sample SAMEA4397627) | marine metagenome | biome: Polar Biome; feature: [DCM] deep chlorophyll maximum layer (ENVO:01000326); material: water (ENVO:00002006), including particulate matter (ENVO:01000060) such as... | depth 17 m
TAATGTCGCTGATAGGAATAACCACCGACATATCCCAACCATCATTGAATAGCTTTAATCGTCGTGGGTAAATAGATGATGAATGCAGTCTTATCACTTTTAGATGTGACTTCTACCCGCCCACCATGGGCATCAATAATCGAACGAGCAATGGCGAGACCAAGACCGGCACCTTCACCTTGTCTTGACCTAGAAGGATTTGCTCGATAAAAACGGTCAAAGAGATATGGCAAATGTTCAACTGGAATTTCAGGCCCAGGATTCTCAACTGTCAGGGAAACCTCGTTGTCTGAGAAATTTTTCAGTCGAACTAGTACTGATCCCCCAGATTTCGTATAACGAATGGCGTTGGAAAGTAGATTAGAAATTGCTCTGCGTAACATGGCTTTATCGCCTTGAATTTGCTGCACCTGGCCTTCCAAGCTTAGTACTATATTTTTGTCCTCTGCTAAAGCTTCAAAAAAGCCAAATAATTTACTGACTTCATCGGATAAATCCAGCGGTGTTTGTTCAAGTTTGATTAAACCATGGTCCCTTTTTGCTAACCACAACATGTCATTAATCATCTTTGCTAAACGTTCTTGTTCTTCTAAGTTTGAGTAAAGTAATTCACGGTATTCTTCGAGCGTTCTGGATTTGCCTAAGCCAACTTGCGTCTGGGTGATGAGGTTTGTGAGTGGTGTCCGTAGCTCATGCGCAATATCAGCTGAAAAATGTGAAAGCTGATTAAAGCTTTCTTCAAGTCGACTTATCATGTGGTTGAATGAAGACACCAAGTCTTTTAATTCCGAAGGGACAACGGAGGGGGCAATTCGCATATCTAGACGATCTGCTTGTATATCACCCATTTTGTTCGAAAGCCTTCTTATTGGCTCATGTGCTTTATGGACGCCATACCAAGCAGCCAATAGGGTCATAAGCCAAGCAAGGATCATCATTGACCATAAGTCTAGACGAAATTCATGCAAAAATTGAAGGTGAAAATCAATATCAATGGCGGTAAGAACCAAGTAGTTTTGACCCGCTATCGAATTGTGCGTGAGAACACCCCGAAAGTTCTTGTTGTCCTCATGCCAGACTCGAAGGTCACTGGCATTGATTTCTGAAACCTGATGAAGGCTATTTTTTAGTACTGATAGGTTTGCGCCAGCACTTTCAAAAACCATACTACCTTGCTGATCGTGTACTTGATAATAGACGCCATGATGTCCAGAAACAGCACTGGATAGGGCTTTACGTAGCTGTGATGGATTGTTGTAATGCGCTCGCAACACGTTCACCACTGCCTTGTTCACTTCAGCAAGCTCACCTGCATCTTGTTCCACAAAGTGATGTTCCACAGCGTCAAGCACAAGGTTGCCGATTATAAATAGGCTCAAACCTATTGATGCGCCAACGAAAAGCATTACCCTTGCAGCAAGCGAAAGAGATTTATGATTAAAAGGGTTCATCAATGGGCTCAACGTCAAGTTTGTAACCCATGCCACGAATCGTGTGGATAAGTTTTGGTTCAAAATCGTCATCAATTTTGGCACGTAGACGACGTATAGCCACATCTATAACGTTGGTATCAGAATCAAAATTCATGTCCCATACTTGAGAGGCGATAAAAGAGCGCGGGAGTACTTCTCCTTGGCGGCGAATCAGCAACTCCAATAGGCAGAACTCTTTGTGACTCAGGGTGATTTTTTTACCTGATCGCGCAACACGATGTTTTGGCAAATCCAGCGTGAGATCTGCAACTTTGAGTAGCTCAGAAAAGGTTGGAACAGCGCCACGACGCAATAATGTTCGGATCCGGGCTAGCAGTTCGGCAAAAGCAAAAGGTTTAACCAAATAATCATCGGCGCCTAATTCCAGTCCTTTTACACGATCATCCACAGAATCACGTGCCGTTAGGAACAACACTGGTGTGTGGCGCTCGGCCTCACGTAACGACTGCAAAATGCGCCAACCGTCAACATCCGGCAACATAACATCCAGAACGATTAAATCAAATGCTTCTGTCATTGCCAAATGATGACCATCTAGGCCATTTCGAACAAGATTGACCTGAAATCCTGCTTCAGTTAACCCCTTCTGTAAGTAGTTGCCTGTTTTGATCTCATCCTCAACCAGCAGTAATCGCATGCAGGTTCTCCGTTAATTAATTCATTTCTAAGGTTAAAAGACCAACAAGCACCATAGAATTACATAAGGATTACATTTTTGTAATGTTCGGGTCATCCAGATGACAGAGTCAGCGGATTAACATTTATAGAAAGTTTTAATTGGAGCACCCACATTGAAGTTACCAATTCAACCTGTCCTTAATTTTAATCCCAATCGTCGTCGATTTGTGCAGGGTATCGCAGCTGGCGGTGTGCTGGCTTCCTTTCCAATGCTGCTAAACGCCGAAAGTTATCCCAACAAACAAGCGACCCGAGGCACGGCTCCCGTTTTGACAGGGCAGGTTATTGATTTAACTGTTGCTGAATCACTTGTTAATTTCACAGGTGTGACACGAGTAGCGACAACCATAAATGGCTCCATTCCTGCGCCAACACTTCGTTTACGAGAGGGAGATGACGTTACTATTCGGGTAACCAACAGGCTGAAAGTGCCAACATCCATTCACTGGCATGGCATTATCTTGCCATACCAGATGGATGGAGTACCCGGCATCAGCTTTGGTGGCATAGAACCCGGCGAGACTTTCGTCTACCAATTCAAACTTAAGCAAAGCGGCACGTACTGGTATCACTCTCACAGTGGTTTTCAGGAAATGACCGGTATGTACGGTGCACTGATTATTGAGCCCCGTGAAATGCAATCTGATTCGGCAAAGGACCATATATCAGCAGATCGTGACTACGTAATGTTGCTTTCTGATTGGACTGATGAAGATCCTATGTCCGTGTTCTCTAAGCTGAAAGTTCAGGGGGATGTATACAACTATAATCAGCCGACCGTATCATCATTTTTCAATGATGTCTCAAAACTGGGATTCAAAGGCGCATTTGAAAAACGACAAATGTGGAACCAGATGCGGATGAACCCGACTGATCTGGCCGATTTATCCTCGGCAACATTAACTTATCTTATGAATGGGACAACACCTGTTGGTAACTGGACAGGGCTTTTTCAGCCGGGGGAGACGATAAGGTTAAGGTTCATTAACGGCGCTGGTAATACATTCTATGATATTCGTATTCCCGAACTGAAAATGACAGTAATTCAGGTTGATGGTCAGAATGTACAACCCGTAAGCGTGGATGAGTTTCGCTTTGGTCCCGGTGAAACCTATGATGTCATTGTTGAACCACAACATGATGTACATACCGTTTTTGCTCAGAGTATGGAACGCACTGGTTATGCGCTGGGAACGCTCGCTATTAAGGAAGGCCTTACCGGCGACATACCTGAACTTGATCCGGTTCAATGGCTCACTATGACCGATATGATGGGCGAAATGGAGCATGGTTCGGCAAACGGCAATATGAACCATTCAGAAATGAATCATGGTGAAATGGCGATGGATCACAGCCAACATGGCAAGCAAAATGATTCACTTGCCATACCATCTCAGCAGGTTAGACATGCCAGTACAGAGTACGGACCTTCAGTCGACGCTCGTGTCGATATGCCTCGCACAAACTTAGACGATCCTGGTATTGGCTTAAGAGATAATGGACGAAGAGTGCTGACCTTATCAGATCTTCGATCTGTAGATGGGGTATTAAACGATAAACGACCACCAGATCAGGAAATCGAACTACATCTTACCGGAAATATGGAACGGTACAGTTGGTCTTTCGATGGACTTGAATTTGGTAAAAGTACACCAGTGAATCTGCCGCACAATCAACGTATACGTGTCATTTTGCAAAACGACACTATGATGACCCATCCTATGCATTTACATGGCATGTGGAGTGATTTAGAAGATGATCAGGGCAATGTGCTAGTTCGTCGCCACACGATACCTGTACAACCTGCCCAACGAATCAGTTTTTTGACAACACCTCATGACCTGGGTCGATGGGCATGGCATTGTCACTTACTTTTCCATATGGATGCAGGCATGTTTCGTGAAGTGGTGGTGTCATGAAAAATTATTCTATCGCTCCTGCAATTGGGCAGATCATTATTGCTTGTTCAATGTCTCTAATCATTTCCCCCCTGTGGGCGCAGACTGATGATGTCATCAAAAAGCATGAGGTTATGACAGAACAGAGAACATTAACGCAGAAAGATGACATGGAAGGCATGGATCACTCTCAAATGCCGAAAGATGATATGGAAGGCATGGATCATTCAGAGATGAATATGGGGAGTAATCAACCACCATCAGACGCAAGGGATCCACATGCCTATTCAGATGGTTTTACACTGACTAAGGGTCCTTATGCATTCTCAGAGAAACGCGTTCTGAAATTAATGGATGAACATTATTTCGGATCTTTTTTAGCTGATCGACTGGAATATGATGCAGATAATGATGCTGTCATATTTGACCTTCAGGGCTGGTATGGCAGCACCTACAATCGATTTACGGCCAAGCTTGAAGGTGACGTGGTCGATGGCAAGTTAGATGAAAGCCAATCGGATTTATTGTGGACGCATGCTATCAGTGCTTTTTTTGATACTCAGTTGGGCGTGAGATTTGATCAGTACGATGAAGGCGACAATCGTCAATGGCTGGCTTTTGGTGTTCAAGGACTCGCCCCCTACTGGTTTGAATTAGATATGACTGCCTATCTTGGAGAGAGTGGTCGATCTGCAATATCAGTAGAAGCTGAATATGAACTGCTGCTTACGCAACGCCTGATTTTACAGCCCCGTGCAGAGCTGACTGCCTATGGTAAAAAAGATGAAGTTAATGGTATAGGCAGTGGCCTGTCTGATGTTGCGATCGGTATGAGACTTCGTTACGAATTCTCACGTCAATTCGCACCCTACATCGGTATTGAGTGGACCGAGAAGTTTGGAGAAACTGCAGATTTGGCCCAACTAAATGGTAATGATGACAGCGACACTATCTATGTTGCTGGTATTAGGTTCTGGTTTTAATCTCTCTATATAGTTTTACCTCGACTAAGGAGTCGCCGTATGAAACGTCATTTATTGTTATATTTAATTGCTTTACCAGCTCTGGTGCTGACTTTGACTGCGCAGGCACATGATCCAAAAGAGCATATGAATGAGAAGCAGACACCGGACTGTGCTGCGATGAAAGAGATGGATCATTCAAAAATGAATATGAATGATCCCGTTATGCAGGCCATGATGCAAAAATGTATGGGTAAAGATACGAAAATGTCATCAGACGGACATGATGAGGCAGAGGTAAAAGAGCCAGCTAAACACAAACACAAGTAGTAATGGATGACTAAAATTAAGGAATAAACATGGTGTCTTTTGGTTTTGTGCGATGTATCAAGTGTCTTTCTGTTGCAGCTGGGTTGATGGTGCTGACAGGGATAGCGTTTATCTACTCAGGTCTCTACCCGATGGGTGCAGATAATCAGCATACCAAGCTTACTTTTTGGGTGCTGGAAACTTTACGCGAGCGTTCAATTAGTCGGGCGGCTCAAGACATTGAAGTACCCTTAGATCTGGATACGCCAGCACGTTTACTGCGAGGCGGTTCAGATTATGCCGCAATGTGTGCGAGTTGCCATCTTGCGCCAGACAAAAACGAGACAGATTTTACCAAAGGCCTTTATCCGAAGCCTCCTAACTTAACAATGAAACATTCAGGGCATGGTGAATCAAAAGGCCAAGACAGGCAATATTTTTGGATCATTAAACACGGTATTAAAGGGTCGGGTATGCCTGCCTGGGGCCCAGGGCATACTGATGAACAAATATGGAATCTGGTTGCTTTCCTAAAACGATTACCTGAACTGACACCTGCACAATATCAAATATTGACAGCAAACCTTACTGAGTAATTACGCATATCGTCAATTAGTAATGCTCTCCTTAAAATTCGCGGATCGATAGCTTTAAATATGAATCATGTTTTTTGTTCGATAACCTGCAGGATATTTAGGCTCATAATGAGAATGAGTCTTTTGTTAAGCTAAGATGTAAGGTTGGCCTGAATCAAAGTAATAAATTGTTAATGCTGCCTAAAATAATAGCTCCAAATTGAGTTTTAAGTTTATTCGCAGACCTTTAGTTGGCAATAAAAACGGAGGATTCATGGATAATCAGGAAGACAGAACACCCCAGTATAAGGAAGGTAGTTTAACTTTGGCTGGAACGGTTATGCTGGGAACAGGTGTTATGATTGGTGCTGGTATATTTGCATTGACTGGGCAAATGGCTGAGATGACCGGTACGTTGTTCCCGCTGGCATTTCTTGCTGCTGCAGTCATTGTCAGCTTTAGCGCTTATTCCTACATCAAGATCTCCAACGCTTATCCCTCTGCAGGTGGCATTGGTATGTATCTGTACAAAGCTTATGGCGACAGGTTGCCAACAGCTTTCAATGCTTTACTGATGTACTTCTCAATGGTGATCGCACAGAGCTTTTTAGCACGTACTTTTGGTTCCTATACCATGCAACTTTTTGGTGGTGATGATAGCGGTATCATGGTGCCTATTCTCGGCGTTTCACTGATATTAGCTGCCTTTGTCATTAATCTTTCAGGCAATCGCCTGATTCAAAGTGCGGCCTCTTTCATTGGTGTTTTAAAAATTGTCGGCATCCTTATTTTCGGGCTGGTGGGTGTGTGGATCGCAGACAGTATCTCAGTTGACTTTTCAAGTCCGGGAGAAGCGGGAACCATGGGTAACTTTCTTGGTGCAACGGCACTGGGAATACTGGCCTTTAAGGGGTTCACCACCATTACCAACAGCGGTTCTGAGGTAAAAGATCCTAAACGTAACGTAGGTCGCGCAATTGTTATTTCTATCGCGGCCTGTGTGGTCATTTATGGCTTGGTCGGTTTTGCTGTGGCGAGTAATTTATCGTTGGCAGAAATCATCAAAACACAAGACTATTCCCTTGCTGCGGCTGCGCGCCCGGCATTGGGTGAATATGGTGTGTGGTTTACGGTTGCTATTGCCATGATGGCGACTGCTGGCGGTATTCTGGCCAGCATTTTTGCCGTTTCAAGAATGCTGGCAATGTTGACGGAAATGAAACTGGTTCCGCATCGACATTTCGGTATGCCGGGTAGTATTCAAAAGCATACGTTGGTCTACACTGTCGCTTTGGGACTTATCCTGACGGCATTTTTTGATCTGTCACGAATTGCTGCACTGGGTATTGTGTTTTACCTCATTATGGACATTGCCATTCATTGGGGCGTGCTACGTTATTTGCGTGATGATATAAAATCCAATAGATGGGTGCCAACGACAGCGATTATTTTAGATTTGCTCGCGTTAGGGGGCTTTGTCTGGGTAAAACTGAATACAGATCCGTTTGTGATTGGGGTGGCAGTTGCTACGATGATTGTTATCGCAGTTGTTGAGCAGGTTTTTCTTAAACATACAGTTAAGTCTGGATCATTTAGCCAGAATAAATCGCATGAGCACAGTGACTGAAATCTGAAATTCTCGAAAAGGATACAATGACTATGTCTGAATACCAGCATGCTCATCATCAAGACCATCCGGTACATGACGTTCATACTGTAAAAGATCCGGTTTGTGGCATGACCGTGGTGCCTGACACGGCAAAGCACCAAAGCCAGTATGACTCTCAAAGCTGGTTTTTCTGCTCGTCACACTGCAAGTCCAAGTTTGACCAAAATCCGCAGCAATATCTCAATGACCAGCAACAGCCAGAACAGCCGGCAACACCGGGCACGATGTATACCTGTCCCATGCATCCAGAAATCCGGCAGCAGGGGCCGGGGGATTGCCCTATTTGTGGTATGGCCCTTGAACCTGAGCAAGTCAATTTGAATGATGGACCATCTGAAGAGCTCACGGATATGACTCGCCGGTTCTGGATCGGCCTAGTTCTGGCGTTACCAGTGCTGGTGCTTGAAATGGGCGGACATCTGACCGGACTAGATCATATTGTAGCGCCGCAGTTATCTAACTGGATTCAGCTGATACTGGCAACGCCTGTAGTTCTCTGGTGTGGCTGGCCATTTTTTGTCAGAGGCTGGAAATCCGTCATTAGTCGCAATCTGAATATGTTTACTTTGATTGCCATTGGTACGGGCGTAGCGCTGATCTACAGTCTGGTGGCAACCCTGATGCCGCAGATTTTTCCAGATGCCTTTCGTCAGGCGGATGGTTCTGTTGCTGTATATTTCGAGGCAGCTGCAGTCATCGTTGTTTTGGTACTGTTGGGACAGGTACTGGAATTGAGAGCGCGAGAGAAGACTTCAGGTGCTATTAAGGCTTTACTTGATCTCGCGCCAGCGACCGCTAGAAAGCTGAACGATGACGGGACTGATTCTGATGTGTCGTTGGATAAGGTTAAAGTAGGTGACCGGCTTCGGGTTCGCCCGGGAGACAAGGTGCCGCTGGATGGCGAGGTGCTTGAGGGCAAATCTAATGTAGATGAATCCATGGTGACCGGTGAGCCGTTGGCGGTCACGAAGACAACTGGCGATCAAGTGATCGGTGGCAGTATTAATCAGCAAGGCAGCTTTGTAATGCGAGCCGACAAGGTCGGCCGAGATACGATGCTCTCCCAAATAGTACAGATGGTGGCTAACGCCCAGCGCAGCCGTGCACCAATCCAGGGATTAGCAGACAAGGTGGCGGGATGGTTTGTACCGGTCGTCATCGTCATAGCAGTTATCGCTTTTATCGCTTGGTCATTTTTGGGTCCAGTACCACCTATGGCTTTTGGGCTGATTGCAGCTGTTAGCGTGTTAATTATTGCCTGTCCCTGTGCGTTAGGTCTGGCAACCCCTATGTCCATCATGGTTGGTGTCGGTCGGGGTGCTCAAAGCGGTGTTCTCATTCGGGATGCAGAAGCTTTGGAGCGCATGGAAAAAGTGGATACGGTGGTGGTAGATAAAACCGGCACACTGACTGAAGGAAAGCCTCAGGTCACCAAGCTTGTTACAGCGAATGGACTAAGCGAAGAAGACCTGATGCGTTTTGCGGGTGGTATTGAAAAAGGCAGTGAACATCCGTTAGCCCACGCTATTTTAGAAAAAGCCAAGGCAATGGACCTCAAGTTGCCCGATGCTGAAGACTTCGATTCTCCTAACGGTAAAGGGGTCACAGGTTCGATTGATGGCAAGCGGGTGTTATTAGGTAATCGTCTGCTTATGGAAGCAGAAGCAGTTGATATTACAGACTTTGAAAATGAAGCTGAGGCGCTTCGCAGGGATGGGGCTACAGTGATTTTTGCTGCTGTGGATGGCACCGTTGCTGGCTTACTTGCTATTGCTGATCCGGTTAAAGAAACTTCCAAAGCGGCTATTTTGGCACTTCAAAAAGAGGGTATCCGCGTGGTCATGCTGACCGGTGATAATCGTACCTCGGCTGAAGCAGTTGCCCACAAGCTGAATATTGATGAAGTAGAAGCGGAAGTCCTGCCGGAAGACAAGGGCAAGATTATTCAGCGCCTTAAAGATGAAGGCCGGATTGTGGTAATGGCAGGCGACGGGGTCAATGATGCACCTGCCCTGGCAACGGCAGATGTAGGTATTGCCATGGGAACCGGCACAGACGTAGCTATTGAAAGTGCCGGTATTACGTTGTTGCGAGGTGACCTGATGGGTATTGTCGAAGCACGCCGGTTGTCATTAGCGACCATGAGAAATATTAGACAAAACCTGTTTTTTGCTTTCATTTACAACATTGCCGGGGTGCCGATTGCCGCTGGTGTTCTGTATCCATTTTTCGGCATACTGCTTTCCCCAATCTTTGCAGCCGCAGCCATGTCACTTTCATCTGTGAGCGTAATCATGAATGCACTTAGGTTGCGGCTTGTTAAATTATAAGGAATAGTTCAGATTAGTTTTATGACCAGCGATTGCTCGAAACTTAAATTAAGTGCTTAAGGTCTAGTTTGAACATAAACATATAAAAGAAATATCGAATCCTGAAGCATTTTTCCTTATCGAGCGTCTATCAAATGTTCGGTCTCGGCTTCTTGGTCCAAAGGTTCTACAAACGTTGAGGCGCGCTGTTTCCGATGGCGTACTATCGGAAAAGGATATAGTTGAGATTGTTGATCTTTATCGGCAAATGGTTAAGCGAAAAGTTATCCAAGATGATAATAATTCTGGACTCTCAATGCTGGAAGAAGCGTGGCCTACCGCCCAACGAAGCCAACCAGCCGAAGCGAAAAGGTCGCGCGGCTGATGGCAAACGTTAGCTATATATCGTAAGGACATGAATACATCTATATTCGATTCAATTTAATAACAATCACTTAACCAGCGTTGTTGTATCAGAAACCCCCGGCACCGTTGATGCAGGTGCTTTCACTTATCAAAGCTGCAGATTTAACTGGTCGGTAATTAAAGTCGGATCTCTATACCAGTTCTCAGATGGAGCTGAGCCTGCATCGGATTGTGAATCACAAGTAATTCTACAAAACTTTATTACTGGTGAGTATTCTGTACGATTTACCGTAGAATAAATTTTTTTAAACTGATCTTACTAAAATTAATTCACTGTGTAACGTAGATATACATTGCACAGTGAATTATTTATAAGATATTGTCTTTTCGGCTATTTATTTAGTGAAGTTGGGTACGTATAGCTCTCTGGTGGCGTTTATAGAATCATCCAACCTATTCTCGTAACCACTAAACCAAGACTGTTTTCGTATATCCTCCGCGTTCAGAATTTGACCCTCTGTAATACTTTTTGATCCAAACTTCTCTGCTGCATCCATAGCTTCATATAACAACATTATAAGAGGACTATCTGACATAAAATCCTCTGGTATCTCTCCGTTTTTGATTGACGCACTTTCATATGCTTTTTGAACGCCCGCGCGCTGGTGCGCATATTCAAAAGAGGTCCCTTTTTCCTCATTGCCTACAGCATCTAAAAATTCTATCCCAGCTTTGAACTTAGACGCCATATTCCCAACAAAAGGGTCGGAAAACTGATCCTTTTCGCTCGTCGGACCGCTGTAAAGTCCCATGGCAAGCCCCTGTTGTTGATTCATTTTATTACGAGCTATGGCCTGCTCATCTTTTGTGAACATTTCGCCTTGATTACTTGCAACAGCATAGAGTGCTCGCCTATCAAGCTCACCCAGTAACGAATTTCTGCTTTCTGCAGGTGCGTTATTTGGCGGATATGACTTTCCAATCGACTCCAGGCGCTCATAATTATTATCCATACTAGCGCGTGCATCTATCGCAACCTGGCTAAAATCTTTTCCAGCAGAAAATGTATCACGACCAGGCTCTTTGACACCTAATGCAATATTAGCAGCTGTAAATCCGTCATAGGTCGGCATAAACTGTTCGTAATAGCTAGGGGATTGACCGCCCCTGGACGCCTCTAGTGCTTTCCTGCCAGCATCTGAAATAGTAACGTCGTTATTACTATTTTCAGGACCAGCACTGTCCTTGATAGGTTTCTCTTCGACTCCAGATCCCGTTTTTTCCAAACTAGCGTATTTATTTTGCACTCCAAGTGGCTGGCTGCTTATGGTAGATATCACAACAATGCCTCCACTAAATACATATACGTGATTTGAACGAACCTTTGCATCAAGGTATGCACCCATTTTTTAAGCGTGGCGGACAATGGCCGCTTCTGCGTGCTTTGAAAGCCAAAGTTGGTTGACATCTCACTGATAACCATTCGAGTACACCCCTTGTTGACTTGCCGATTGCGATAGGTGACTGATGTCCATCCTTGTTCCTCCTTCAAAAGACTCTTCTAGTTATCGGAAGCTCCCGGAAGAACTTTAGTGAATCAATCGTCCAAATGATCCGGCAGTATGCAAGTGGCATTTCGATCAATTGAATTTTATGACTGAAAAATCTGCATTGATAATGCTTGTCCTTTAATCCGTCTAAGCCAGAACGATTTCATGCCAAAATTGGCAGGCCCTATAAAGTCGCATCTTTTACTGTCTCCCACAAATAGGATCTTACTAGGTTTCACATTGAGCGATTTGCAAACAGACTGATATATTGCCGGTGCTGGCTTAACTTCTCCTACTTCAAAACTGAATACGTAGGCGTCCATGTCAGGCAGCATTGTTCTAACCACTGGCCCATACTCGGCAGCGAGATTTGAGCACACTGCTATTTTTTTATTGCAGCTTCTTAATTGTTGGATAACGTCTTCAACATCATTAAAGAGCTGCAATCCGGATATTTCATTTTCAAGTTCTTTACGCATCACTGGAATTAAATGATCTAGACCATGCTGTCTGGCAAAAATATCGATACTTTGATTGCTGATGAGAAGCGGTAATTTTTCACCGGTTGCGGTTATAAGGTGCCTGTAAGGATTAACGCGCCTTCCCGCAAAGTGAATCAACGTGCCAAAAGCATCAAAGCAAACCGCATCAATAGCATCCATGTCTATCCATTTCGATGTAGTAGTGAAACATGTTTTAACTGCGACTTAATTCAGTCAAGAAATATCAGGACTTACCATTCGGATTATTATTTTTTCAAACCTGTGGCACCACCAGATATAAATTTAGCTCTGGGCCTTCTGCGGCGAAGTAGTTGGTCTTCCAGCTTTTTAATCATTTTATCAATTTCATAAACATTATCACCTGGTGTTCTTTTTGACCTCAAATTGGCAATCTGATTTTGAATTTGAGATTTTGACAGTTTTTTAAACTTATTCTTGGGTTTTTTGTTATATGAACTTCTGTTTGGCATTGAGTTAATCACCATTCTTAAACAATAACCCAAGTATACCTTTTAGATAAAACACCCAAATTAATCTTCATGCATTATTTTAAAACAGTTTTGAGACAATTTTCGCGATTTGTATAGCTAAATATGGGGGGACTGCGTTCCCAACTTGAACATATTGCTCAGTTCTGTTTCCAACAAAAAAGTAGTTGTCAGGAAATGTTTGTAATCTGGCTGCTTCGCGGACTGTTAGAGAACGACTTTGGCTTGGATCATAATGGATGTAATAGTGTCCATCCTTAGCAATGTGGCTCATGATGGTTTTTGATGGTTTATCAGCAATCTGAACCCTGAACCTGTCAGAAAAATTGCCGGAACTCCAATTTTTATGTTTCGGTGCAAGTGATTCAGGAAACTTTGTTGCGTTTGGGGTAACAGATTCACAACGACCATATGCGGAACAAAATAGATACCTAATAAGATCATCTCTGATATGGGTGCGAGTATCGTGATTACAAACTAACTTCTTGTAGGAAGGATCTTGGTACCAAGCAAGTAGCTTTTTTGGCTCCTTATTACTTATTGATTTTTGAGCCCAGTTTTGCCCCCTTGATAAAGGCTTTCCAGTCATTTTTTGTAATGATTTCTTTATCTCTTCTGCAATTAAAAATTGCTTCGTATTTTCAAGTTCTTCCAAGACAGGTTTGATGCTTTGATTAATCGCACGTATCCATGTTTCATTAGTATCTTCTTCTCTGGATAATCCACTCCTGACACGAGGCAAATCACAAATCACATCTCTCACACTCACTATTTTGTCCGGAGACTTTTTAAGAATTTCCGGCTTTAATTCAATCAGATAATCTTTACGTACACCCAGAAGAATAACCCTGTGTCTGGCCTGAGGTATCCCATAATCCTCTGATTTAATAAGAAAGTCGGAAGGTTCAGGTTCACCACTTACTTCTTTTGATAAAGAGAAAATCTCATACTCTATATCTGAATCATTGGACTCGATACGGGAAGTTGGTTTTTTCAGATCCTTAAGGATATCGTCAATTATTTTTTCCCCATTGATTTTTGCTGAGAGCATGCCCTTGACATTTTCCATAACGAAAACTGTAGGTTGAAATTTTGATATTACTTTTAAATACTCCAGGTAAAGAAAGCTTCTGTGATCGGACTCAGCTGAGTAGAGAGAATTTCCCTTGTTCCTTGAACGACCAACCATTGAATATGCTTGACAAGGAGGTCCGCCAATTAAAACCCAGGGTTGACTATCTTGGCCAAGCGCTTTGCTGATTAATGTATGAATTTCGTCATTATCTTTGCCCAGAGTCAGGCATTTTGCCTCATCAGTTGCATACTTAGCATATTTCTTTAGCTCAGGGATATTGAACAGTTGCTCGAATGGATCATTACCCAATTTGCCGTGAAGAAAATCGTAATATTCAGGCGGAACACTAGTTGGAGGAAATTGCCTGTAAAATGCTCTCAATGTTAGTGTTTTGTAAGCACTTTTTTCCTTTTCGATGGATAGGGCAATTTTGAAAAAAGGGTCTCCTTTATTATCCCTGAGCGATGAGAAGCCCTCACCTAAACCTCCGGGTCCAGCGAATAGATCGATTATTTTTATTGGGGTATCCATTGAAGAGTACTCGATTAAATTGATGACAGGATACCAGGTTAAAAACAAATTTGAACATCTATTCCCCGGCAAGCCTGAAATTCTTCTAGTACCCAGCAATTTTTATTGATAACCTCAGATGCCATCATCTGCTACTAAAAAATGAGTCTCAGCATAATTTGCCTGACTCGCATGGGATAATTTAATGACTGAAATGGAAATCATTGAAGATACAGAAGATGCGGTTCCAAATCCGCAGGATCTAATCAAATCGATTGCCGAACAAGGTTACAGTCTGGAGTCAGCTTTGGCTGACTTGATTGATAATTCAATTACTGCAGGTGCAAACAAGGTTGAAATACTGGTTGATACCAATAAACAACCTTTCACTCTTTATTTAGCAGATAACGGTAATGGTATGGAAGAGAATACTCTCAAGCAGAGTATGCAATTTCCCAGTTCTTCCCCTGAAGCTAAACGCAGCGACTCAGATCTTGGGCGGTTTGGTCTTGGCCTGAAAACGGCCTCCTTTTCACAAACTCGAAGATTTACAGTTCTTTCAAGGAATAAAGGCGAAGATAAGTATCATGCCAGAACATGGGATGTTGAACTTTTAAAAAAAAGTGGATGGAAAATTCAAGTAAATTCAGAACTTCAAATACAGGAGCTCATCAGCACTTACCAACTACTTAGTGATGAATTTCTCAATGCTCATGACGATTTTATGCCAAATACAATTATTATTTGGTCCGGACTTTATAAATTTGAAAACTACCTTGAGGGTAAGGCACCGGATAAAGCTCTTCAAAAAGAACTGACCGAAGTTACTTCTGAACACTTGCAGTTGGTTTTTCACAGGTTTATGGAAGATAAATCCAAGGTATTAAAAATCAGAATAAATAATAACCAGCTAGAACCTTTTAACCCTTTTCCAGTAAATGAGCATGGGTTTAGATCTATCGAATTTAAACAACGCAGTTTTGGTGAGGGATCAATAAAAGTAGAGGGATTTGTTCTTCCATCTAGGGCAATTGATGAAGTCAGACAGGACAACACTAACTGGACGACAAAGCACAAGGGATTGATGGACATGGAAGGTATTTATATATACCGGCTGAACAGAATCATCCTATTCGGTGGTTGGAACGGTTTAATAAGAAAAGCTCCCCGTTTGCAATTAGCCAGGCTGAGAATAGACATTGGCAACTCATGTGATCATCTTCTGCATCTCAACGTGGCTAAGTCCCAGGTCATAATTCCTCATGATCTCAGAAAAGGAATAGAGGACTACATAGAAGAATTGAAGCTTCAGGCTGAGCGTGAATATTACAACCGTCGAGTAAAAATATTCCCTGAGAGAACAAAAGCAGAAACAGAAGACCTGTTCACCAAAAAAGCATCCAACAGAGGCATGTTGCTTGAGATAAATCATAAATTTCATCTCATACAATCTCTAGAGAAAGAAATGCCACACGACCAGCTCTCGAAATTTAGATCGCTGTTAAGAATGATAAACAGCACTATTAATACAATCAGGAAATCTCATGATCGAGAAAAGTTTTCTGGGGTTATTGAGGATGACGGTCTATCAGATAAAGACATTTTGATAATGATAAAGGACTTCAAAAAAAATGGATTCGATAGCAACTTCATTAAAGAACAGATTTTGCCTATGCTCGGATTTGAATTGGATACATTACCCGTTGATATCATGGAGGAACTGAATTAAATGACAAACAGTGAAGTAATTAAACAAATCAAAATGTTTCTTGAGTCTTGGTTTGAGGCTCAAAAAAATGAAGTTGGTCATGTTCATAAAGATTTTTTTGACACGGATGTTTTAAAGTCTAAAGCACGATTTGCACTAAAAAAATTAGAAGAAATTATGGTGCTACAGCCCCTCACGGAAGAAAAGTTTGATCACTTATTCGACATAGCTAAAAGAGAGTGCAAACACGAGAACCAAAGGGGAATGACTACCCCAAGTGTTTCACTGACTGGAGATGGGGAATATAAAATCTGGCTTGATGACGAAAGAATAAGAAAAACTGGTTGGAATGTGGATGGAGCTAAGACATACAGGACAAGATATCTAGAATATTTAAGAAGGATTGGCAGAACAAGAGATCTCATCAAAGAAACAGAGAGGTCCAGTCTTGAAATACTCAAAAAAATGGGGGATCCAAAGTCACAGGATCCATTCTATGTCAGAGGACTGGTTGTTGGCAGTGTTCAGTCAGGAAAGACATCGAATTTCAATGCCGTAATCAATAGTGCTGTAGATGTTGGCTACGACCTGATTATAGTTCTCTCAGGGATTATGGAAGATCTTAGGGTTCAAACCCAAAAGCGGATTGAAAAGGAAGTGGAGGGGAAATTCGAAAATGGAGCTTTCATTGGTGTTGGAGCATGTGCGTCATTTGGCCAGCAGGGTGATTATCCTCATGTTCATCAAATTGTTGTTCCCACATCAAGAGAGACAGACTTTAAGAAGACTATCAAAGAAGCAGATTTTTCACTCAATAGTAGAAACATTCTTATATGCAAAAAAAATACGGATGTATTAAAAAATTTGCTTTTATGGCTTCAGAGTTACTTGCACAAGAACAAAGATAAAATATCAATTCCATTGCTTGTTATTGATGATGAGGCCGACAATGCTTCACTCAACAACCTTGGCGCGAAAGGTCGCGAATATTCATCGACTATTAATGGACACATAAGGGCTTTGTTAGGTCTATTCGATAAAAAAACATATTTAGGATATACAGCAACACCTTTTGGAAATGTTTTACAGGATCGAAATGAAGCTACAGATGCTAAATGGGTTCTGAAAGACAAAGGAGAAGAACACCCATTCAGCCAGGTTGATAGCCTCTTCCCGAATGAATTCATTGAGCTTTTGTTTCCTCCGCCAAATTATATTGGAGCCAAACATTTTTTTGAGACACGACTAGATGACGTAAAAAAAATTGAACCGTTAGTGGCTGCCCCTATAAAAGACCATGAAGATGCATTTCCTTCCAGAGTGACAAAAGATGGAATAAATCTGACAACAGAAACAGGTAAAGATACCCGTGCCACAACTAAGTATGATCAATTCCCGGAGTATCTACCTGAGTCTCTCAAAGAAGCGATAATGTGTTTTGTCTTATCGACTGCAATTAGGGTGAGTAGAAAAAGTTTAATGACTGGTTCGAAGCTGTACCAGCCGCATAACACCATGCTTATTCATATATCCAGATTTACTACCTGGCAATCTAAGACAAAAAAGCTTGTGGAAACATATGTCGATGAGTTGAAGGAAAGACTGGACAATGATCAGCCAAACTCAAAAAATTCAATATATGGCCTTTTCGAAAAGTGTTGGTACAAACATTACGCTTATGTTGTGGAAAATATCAGGTCATATCTTCCTGATGATTATGAAGATCCCTTTTTGGAACCAAAGACTTTTTCTGATGTAAAGCCATTGCTGATTAAAGTTGTTTCTGACATTCAGACCAAGGCAGTTAACAGTAGTGATAAAGATCAACTCATCTATCCTGATGAATCAGATAAAGACTTTAATGAGAAGGTATATATTGCAATCGGTGGTAATAGACTCTCAAGGGGGTTCACACTCGAGGGGCTAACAGTTAATTACTTTGTCAGAAACACCAACTTTGCAGACACTCTTTTACAGATGGGGCGATGGTTCGGCTACAGACCCGGTTATATCGATTGTTGCAAGCTCTTCTCTAACAAAGAAAGCTTGGAGAAGTTTGATCAGACTACCGCCACGATTGAAGACCTGGAGCAAAGATTTATTGAGATGAATCTAGATCCATCAAACACACCAAGCAAATTCGCTCTGAGAGTTTTGAAACATCCAGGCGCACTAAAAATTACAAGACCATCAATATTAAAAAATTCAAAAGAGGTTCGTTGGTCTTACTCAGATCACCTTAAGCAGTCCACTAAGTTTGTAATAGAAAAAAGTCGTATTGAGACAGCATGGGAGGGCTTTAAGACTCTGGTCAAAAAGCACAGCGATTCTTTTAGACCCATTTACAGTGAAAAGGGGAAATTAGAGTTTCTGGAATATAGACCAGATGGTGTTAAGGAGTTATATGATTTTTTAGATCTACCAAACGCATTTACAGATGAAAACTACTTCGAAGAGTTGAAAGTCTATATCAAACTTTGTAATCAAAAAAATAAACTGAGAAACTGGTCAATAGCAATAAGGGCATCTGGTGATGCCAGAGAGTTGGATTTAAATGAACTTGGAATAGAACACACCATTACTAGAGTGCGTCGTGAAGGGCCAAGTGAGAAATCGCCCAGATGGCGTGAGAGTTTGATTAACGATCATATATTCGCCGCAGGTGGGAATAGTGCCAATATCGTCACGGGTGGTAGAGATTTCCAGTTAAGGCTATCAAAAGAGCAGATTAACAAGGCTACTCAAGCTTTCAAGGATAATTGGGCCAAAGAATATAGACTGAAAAACCCTGGTTTGAGTGAAACTGAAATAGCTTCAAAGAAAGACAAGTTGAACGTACCAGAAAAAGCGTACCGCCGTATGATGTCTGATGATGAGGGGGTATTAGTCATTTATCTAATAGATTTAGCTCTTGTATTTGAAAATGACCAGAAGCCAATAGTCGAGTTAACGGAGCTTAAACAAACCATCGATTCGGACAATATACCTCTAATAGGTTACGCAGTAGGTATACCAGTAATTGGGGATGACATTGGCGGAACATATCTTCAGAGTATTCACCATGAGGAACCGGAAATAGATGACCAGTTATTTGATGATGATCTTTACGATGATTATCAGGAAGTTTTGGAGCACTAATGGATAGTCTGGAACTTGAACAAAAATGGATTTCACTGAATCATGATGGCTCATCAGATTATGTATTAAGGAGGATTGATTCTAGCTGTATTCCCGAACTTAGCATTGCTATTAGTTCTGGGCTTGATAGGTCGCTGATCCTCGAGTTGCCTATGGAACATATGGTTAACTTTGAAAGCATTAAACGCAGAAACTTAACATTGGAGCCCTACTCAAGCTTGAGTTGCATCGTTTTGAAGCTTACCGATCCTATTTATTATGATCTTTTCAACGATCTTGTTATCTCACTCTATCATCGTTTAAAAGATGAGTCTGACCCAATAGTTAGCTCAAGGAGCTTCGTTGAAACATTCCATAAGTGGAGTGAATTCTTTCATGACGAGAGATCTGAAAGACTCAGTAATGAGGTAGTGAAGGGATTGTTTGGTGAGCTTTTCATACTGAAAGGACTGCTCGAAAATACCGAAGCCATAGAAATCAATCACGTGCTATCTGCTTGGGTAGGGCCATATGATGAGATTCATGATTTTTCTTTTGATGAAAAAGACATTGAAGTTAAGACAAAAGACAATAAAAAACTGGATGTTAGAATCTCCAGTGAGTTCCAGCTTGAAAGTGTATTGGATAAACCACTTGAGCTTATTGTTGTTTCTCTCGAAGGAGATTATGTAAATGGAGAGGCACTCAGTGACCTCGTGAGTGAGATCAGGCAACAGGTAGCAAATAAGCTGGGTGATCCTTCAATATTGTTTGAGACATTGAAGCAAAAAAAACTTAGCCTAAAAAACATCGGTGATTACGATAACTATAGATTCAAGGTTGTCGAGAAAGATATATACAATTGTCTTATGAATGGCTTTCCGAGGTTAGTTAAGTCTGAACTGCCAGACTCGATAGTGAACATACAATACAGCCTGAATACATCGACCTTGAGTGCTTTCCTGATTTCCAGTGAAAAGTTTTAATGGAAGCAGAATTAGAAGAATATTTTTCAATCAGAAAAGGTCTCCTCGATGACTCTAAGGATGAAGAGGGATTTATCAATCAGAGAATGATCTTGGAAGAAACGCTTCCCTACATGGCTGAAGCAAAACTGATTGATTCAGAAGACTTTAATGATAGCTACATTCTCAACCAAAATGAAAAACAAAAACTCAATGCATTCAATGTCAATGAGTCTGGAGAGCGGCTCCAGTTATTTCTTATTGACGAAGACACGATAGATGAATGTACGGACGATAGTTTACTTTGTGTTTCCCAGAAAGACATCTATGAAAGTCAGTTCAAACGAGCTACGAGGTTTGTTGCAAGCGCTATAAAAGGAGATTTGAATCATCAGCTTCAGGATTCTGACCCTGTAAAAGTATTAACTTCAAAACTCTCATCCCAACAAGGTATAGAACAGTTCGATGTCATAGAAATTTTCCTGATATCGCTAACGGCAACTGTTTCCTTCAAGGGACAGACTACACAGCCCCGTAAAATCCATTTCCCTGATTCATCCACCATATTTTCCTATAAAGACTCCAGCGGTAAGAAGTGTTCTAAAGAGTTATTGTTTGTGACACGCGTCATCGATCTGAACTTCATATTCAACGCAATTGTATCCAAAGGCAACCGAGAGGCATTGGAAGTCAATTTCAGAAAAACTTTTGGATATGCTCTCGATGTGATCGTAGCCACTGAGGAGAAATACTTTCAATCTTATCTATGTGTTTTGAAAGCGGATGTGCTGGCAGACTTGTACAAAACTTACAGTACAAGACTTCTCGAAAAAAATGTTCGCTCCTTCCTTCAGTTCACTGGCGACGTCAATAAAGGAATAAAGCGGACTATCCGGGTTGAGCCTGAAAAATTTATTGCTTATAACAATGGCCTGACAATTACGGCAACTGATGCAAAAACTTCCTACAGTAAGAAACAATTTCAAATTGAGTCATTAACCGATCTTCAAATAGTAAATGGTGGGCAAACAACGGCTGCAATTTACTTCTCAAGAAAAGAAGGCCTTGATGTCAGTAAAGTAAAAGTAATGGCGAAGATTAATGTCATCAATGAATCTGAAGACTCGGAACTTGATGACTTGATTGCAAATATAAGTGAATACTCAAACTCCCAGTCTAGAGTCTCAAAAGTTGACCTCAGGGCAAGGAACCCTCAACTCATCAAGTTCAAGTCACTCAGTGAGAGCGTGATTACGCCGAGTGGAACAAAATGGTTTTTTGAGAGAGCCAAAGGTGAGTTCAACACGAAGGTTAGAATCGCAGGTAGCAACGGCAATAGAATCAAGAAAGAATTTCCGCCGAACAAAAAATTTACAAAAGAAATGCTGGCTAAATACTACTGCTCCTGGAATGAAATTCCTTATTTAGTCAAAAAGGGAGGCGAGAAGATATTCAGGCACTTTATAGAAGATATCTCTCCTGAAGAAGGAGACTTAAAATCAGTTGAAATTGACCGTGACTTCTATGAATCAACAATAGCTAAAATCATTATATTTAAAGAACTGGAAAAAAATTATGGTGTAGGCGTGAACGCAATGGGACAGCTTCGCTCCGCTGTTATTCCTTATACCCTCGCAGTTGTCTACGTGAATACTGATGGAGCAAAAAATGGAATCAGGTTTGACCTTTCAAGGATATGGAAGAGGGAAGGCCTTGAGGATGATTTAGTAGAGTATTTTCGTGAGTTAATGATATTGGTGAATGAGTTGATTAAGAAATATTCGACCAGTGAGGACTATGGTGAATATTCTAAAAAGCCTGAGTTATGGTCAAACATTAAGAACTCAATGGAAATAAAATCATTTCTCTCATCCGATAATAGCTTGAAGATATTTGAAAAATATACATACAGTCTTGCTTCTATCAACACATAAAGAGCACTGGTTTTAATTGTGGCAGATGTCTTTGATATAAAAACTCGTTCCAAAAACATGTCTCGCATTAGAGCTAAAGACACAAAACCCGAGTTAATAATTCGAAGGTTGGTACACAAACGTGGATTTAGATACAGGATTCATCGGAAAGATCTCCCGGGAAAACCTGATATTGTTCTCCCCAAACACAACTTGGTTATATTTGTTAATGGCTGTTTTTGGCATGGTCATAAGTGCCATTTATTTCACTGGCCAAAGTCTAAAAGTGACTTTTGGGAGGAGAAAATAAGAATCAATATTCAGCGTGACTTGAAAAATATAAAAATACTCAGAAACATGGGTTGGAGGGTCATGATTATCTGGGAATGTTCGATTAAGGGTAAATACAGACAAGAAATAGATTTATTAACACATAGAATATCATCATGGATTATTACAAATGAAGAATTTTGTGAGTTTGTTGGTCATGATTTAAGTTGATTGAATCGCTACTAATTATTTAGACACAACAGAAGGATGTTGCTTACCATTGAAAACTATGAAATATTTAATCCAGTAAAGATACGAGACAATGGAGCGCTGACTGTAAATTACGCACTACCATAAAATCTGCAATGGATTTAAAGAATGGAAATTAGGTTATGGAAGCTGCCTCATCCTTGATACTGACAAATCAAACTTATCATACTTGCCCGATTAATTACGAATTATCGGGCTATGCGCCTTTTTTTAAATTTAACGTCCTTAGCTTCCATGAAAACGTTAATATATTCAAATGTTTAAATGGTTGACATTCTTGTGCCCGAATTTACAGGCCGCACGATATAATTATTATAAGGCCAATGGCCTGATTAACATGCTTTTACATGTCCAAAAAGTAGGGAAGAATTTCTGATTCTTAGAGTTTAAAAGTAGGCAAAAGTGGCTCTGATTAGGTGGCATCTATCATCCACCGACTAGGCATGACGTCCTAGATCGCCATTGTGCTGCGCGGCGTTGCCGTTCCTCACTTGTACTTTGGTTCTACACTCGAGGATTATTCATGACAATTGAATTGACCATCAGAATACACCCTGAGTTAGTAATGATGGCTTTGAAAATCGCCATCCTCTTGCTGATTTAGGTAGTGGGTTGAGGGGGTGAGACACCGCCCCCTATATTTTACCCTGCCAAACATATAACAAGTTTATCAAACATCGTTGAGGCCACAAAAAAAACGTGACCTCCACTGGACGCGCAAAAAGCCGCGAGCCGTTTATAAAACCTCTAGCTTTCCGAGTCGCACTTCAACATGAGTTGAAATTGAATGCCAAAAAGTCAAAACAAGAGAAAGAAGTCACGTAGTGGTAAAAATAGGACTCATCTTCAAGATCACAAAAAAGTTGGGAAACAGTTACAGTCGGGTTTTGCTGTAGTGGCTGATAAGGTTACTTTTTCGTCTTGGTCTAATGAGAGACTTCCCGAAATGATTTGGGCTGCCATCATCCGAGTGATTGATGACCAAGATTACGCTATTGAGGAATTCCGAAGAATACTTTCATTCATCGGTGAGCATGATGAAAAAGATCAGTTTTCAGATATTTCTTTAACTGGAATTTCAAAACTCCCTGAAGCGTTAAGAGAGCAATTCATAGGGTTTATCTTAGAAAATAAAACCACCGCATCAGCGCTAGTAGTTTTAAGTCTATTTGATAACTTACCTGCTAAGGAAACATGGGTTAATTTATTACCTAAAGATGAACCCGATATATCTATTTTGATGGATGCTGTGGGTTTCAATCTGCCGCATCAGTCTCAAGAAGCTACGGACTGTCGCTGGCTAAAATTGATGGCGCAGGTAATTTCGGGGAAATTTCATGTGCCACGAGTAATGGCAGAGGAATGGTTTGGCTATCCGTATGAAGGTGATGTAAGAAAAATACGACCATCCATTCGAGCCTCCGAAATGGCTGAAAATCCACTTATAGAGAAAGACTTGACGTGGCCAAACGCTTTCTGGGACGAAGCGTGGAGAAACTCGCCTTGTTTAGCCCTTATGGAAGAAAAAGAACCAACAATTGCAGAAGCACCTTTTGTCTCTCGGGCTGATGTAACGTCGCTCCTTAATGAAATCGAGTCACACTGGTCTCAGACACACACTACAACCGCTATTGACGCGAGGCACGATGCTGTATTTGGTCTAGCACTTTATGTAGTAAAAGTCCTCGACGAAATGCTAGGTATAGGTATTGGAACCGGTATTCTGGGAAGGCTTGGTCTCAGAACAATCCTAGAAGCTCATATTTCACTGAGGTATTTGTTGCATAAAGATGATCCTGAATTATGGAAGAAATGGCGTGCTTATGGGGCGGGGCAAGCGAAATTAAATGCCTTGCGATTTGATGAGTTAATGGACCCACCCAAGCACATTAACCAGATCACCATTGAGGCGATAGCTGGCGAAGACCACTGGGAAGAGTTTTTAAACATCGAGCTAGGAAGCTGGAGCGGCTTGGATCTCAGGAAAATTAGCGAAAAAACAGGCGTAAAAGATGCTTACGATGCGCACTATTCATGGACTTCTGGGTACTCACATGGAACATGGGGACCGGTTCGAGAATCCTGCTTCGAAACATGCGGAAACCCACTTCACAGACTCCATCGGTATCCGAAGCAACAAAGACTGCCCGACACAATTTCAGATGCTTGCCTGTTGGTTAATTCTATATTGGATGACCTCGATAAATCTTATCCAGGATTTTCTCACAGAATTCCTGATGCAGGTGTTGGAAATGAATAAAAAGCTAACAAGTCAAAGCACGCGGACGTCGCTCCGCTCCGCCGGTGTTTGAGGCGTTATGCGTCTTGATAACTAATATAGTAACTTTCTGAGCTCGGAATTAGAATGGATTTTCCAAAAAAAGAGTTATTAAAATTCTGCTGGCCCTCTGATTACTCCATCTCAAACCTTGAGAATGGCGCGATTTTCTGTCAGCACTACTCTGCTTACAATGATCCTTTTGAATTCTGGAGCAATATCTATGATGGAATTCCTGATGCCGGAAAGGAACCTGAGAGATTTGCTGCCGCATTAGCAGCGTGGGGTATGTCGGGAACCTCCCCTGATGATGAGGACCTGATTGCATATTTTGATGAATGTCAGAACTACCAACCACCGTTCAAAGAAATGAGAGATGAGGTCCGTATCGCGTGTTTTGGATCTCAACGTGAAAATCTTCTTATGTGGTCACATTACGCGGATGGTCTTCGCGGATTTTGCATCGTTTTCGACGAGGATGCTGTAGTAAAGTCAGAGCCACAAGCGTATCTACTCGATGTGGAATACATTAACGTGCCTCCTACCCTGGATAGCTTTGTGTATGCTATTGCGCACGATCAAGAGTGGTATCATCAGGTAGCTATTGAGGAAACCGAAACCCGCATTAAGTATTTAGGTAAGACGAATGAAAAAGGGTGGATTACTACTTACGAAAAGGCTGGCGCAGCAGCGGTCGCAAAAATGCGAGAGATTTGGCAGTACGTCTTTGCAGTTAAACCTTCTGAATGGAGCTATGAGCACGAGAGACGATTACTGGTGCCCACGCGGTGTTGTGATAAAGAACCGATAATGCGGTCATTTTCCACCGATGCTATAAAGGAAATTATTTTGGGAGAGCGAATGAGCGACGATTTTCGAGAAAAGTTACTCTCTGTGCTCGATAAAAGTTACCCAGGGGTTCCTATCCGAACGGCTCATAGAGCGCAAAATCTTTACACAATTAATATTTGCTAATAAAAATGCGTATAACAATGCCAAACAGCATAGCCCCTGCGGGGCTGGACCTTGCTACGCTCGGCCACTGTTGGCAGCGATTAGGATACTGACATTCGACGGTGTGGTTTTTAAGTAAGGAATTTTATGACGGTTGTGGTCTCTTGGACGAGAAAAACAAATTCAGGTCGTGAATTATGGGTAATGTCAGATAGCAGACTTAGTGGTGGTAAGTGCTGGGACTATGGGCCTAAGGTATTCGGAATAGGTCGAACTGATGCAGTAATGGCTTTTGCTGGTGATACTGCATGGAGTTATCCTTTAATTGCACAAGTTATTTCTTATGTTGAGTCTTTTGTTAATTTGCGAGAGCGAGTAATAGATTTTATTGATGCTCGGGACAAAATAATACGTATGTTAAACGACTCACTTAGCTTTGTTTCTGATGCCGCAGACCCCTCGTTGGAAGTACCTGATTGCGTGTTTATCTTTGCTGGTTACTCTGCTCGCAAACAAAACTTTATTATAAACAGGATTGTTTTCCATGCGATGCGTAAAAGGTTCGAAATAAGATCTGCAAAAAAGGTCAATGGTGAGTTATTGGCAGTAATAGGTGATAAAGGCCCGGTTAGCGAAGTAACTCGTCGCATATTTGAAAGCGAAAAAAAACACACAGGAAGTGAATTCAAGCTCGATATGGCTCCTTCTGAAGCTTTCTTCGATGTCCTTTCATCAAAAAAATTTAGGGAAATTGGTGGGGCACCACAGTTAACAAAGCTTTATCAGAGTATGAATCAAAGGCACTTTGGTGTTTATTGGCCCCCTGAACTGCCATTTGAGGAACAAAAAATTTACCTTCGCGGTCGAGAGCTGGGCAAGTTTGAAGTCTTGGATCATCCATGGGTTTTCGACCCGTCCGCAGGTAAACTTTACTGGCATGACTTTTCACCGGACGAAATGCGAGCTAAGACAAGTTCCGAAAATAAAGTAAAACAATGCCTGCTTGTAAAATAGCCTAACAATCGCAGGCGCAGGGACAAAGTTTTCGCTGCGCTTCAACGTTGCCCGTGCTGCGGGCGTTATGTATAAAGAGTTAGCATGGATAGCATAGATATATTTAGAAAACTAACTTCCGCCGACCCAAAGCCTCTAATCGGACTGCCTGACTCATTTGGTATCTACGCACTGTGGGATCATGAAGGTAAAATTCGTTATATTGGTTGCACCCCGAAAGCCACAGAAGGTTTCCGAGTTAGGGTTGAAAACAAACACGTCACTGGCAGTGAAGGTCGTAGCCACAAATTCTCACAGGCTTATTGCACAGGGAGAATGTGGCGATACTGCAAAAAATTAGATCCTGAGTCTGCACTACGTGCTCAAAACTCAGATGACGCAAAGCTCGCCAAGAAACTCCGAACACTTTTCATCAGAAAATACTGTGGCATTACGTTTATGGAAATTCCAAATAATGGAAGCCAAAACTATTTTAGCTACCTGACATCTCTGGAATCTGAGGTTCAAAATCTGGCCCCAACAAGCATGACGGAGTGGGAAGGTATAGGCTTTAGTCCATTTGCAGAGCCTTCAGAACTCGTAGATCAGCTAATAGCAGAACATCCTAGTTTAGGACCTGCAGCTGCTAGACAGGGTCAGATATTTAATAGTTGTGTAGCAAATGCATAACAAGGCAAAGCAGCGTAACACTAGCAAAAAACGCTTGTGCTGGACCTCACTATCGTTCGGCCGCTGTTTGCGGTGTTAGCCATCAGAATGGAGATACGGAATTTTGCCCAGACAAAGTCATGTTCTTTATAAGTCATTATGGGAACTTCCGACATATTATCGTCATTGTGAGGTATCTAAAAACGAGCTTACTGAAGAGCTTCGACAGCTTGAAGACGAGATGGATAGAGAGTTAAGCGGTTTAAATAAATTTGAGCAGGCTGCTTTTTTCAGCAATGTAAATAATCTCTGGATTGAAACGGCAGAGCCACTTCCAATGCTTCAATGGTATTCGCAATTGATTGTGGTTTATGGGTACTTTGAGAAAGTCCTGAACGAATTCTGCGCTGAGTTACATGATTCGGATAAGATAAAACTTACTTTGAAGGATTTTCATGGTCAGGGGATAGAAAGAGCAAGAAACTATCTTGTTAACATTGCTTGTTTAGCAAAAACTTTTAACACCCGAGAGTGGCTGCATATTAAGCTGCTTGGTGTACTAAGTAATTCGGTGGCACACAGGGATGGTTTTATTGATTATGAACCTGATTCACCGAGGTCCACATATTGAAAGCTAGAGAAAATTGAAGGTGTTGAGTTACGCCAAGAGGTCATGAATCAAGAGGATGCCAGATTTTCTTTAATGAAACGGTTGTCATTGAATCCCTGAGAATTTTCGATAGCTTTGTTCATAGCCTTATTTACGAAATGTAAAATGGCTAACAAGCGCAAGCACGCAAGGACAAAATTTTCGCTGGCGCTCTAAGTTAGACGTTAGCCCTTACAATTCTTAGAGTGTGCACATGGAATTAAGTAAACCACAGGATTTATTTTCTCTTGTATATGGAGCCACAGTTTCAAAGAGAAATCTATTTGACTTAATCCAGTACTCCAAGGTTGAGTCCTCGCCATATTGGTCGGGCCCTGAGTTGGTAATCGGCAACACACCTCAACAAGGTATAAACTGGATTGGGAGTTTGCCTTCCGTAAAAGCCGTAATTATAAAAACCCGTCCTGGATCATATGAAGAGGATGGCTGGTCTAACGATGAAAAATCGGCATTTCACTATTCATTTAAAGCAAGGAATGGGATGGTGAATTTTCAGGAAAAGGCCAACGATGTTTTAATCAAGCAACCTCAGCATCTTTATCCTATTCTTCTGTTCACGGAGTCAAAGGATGGGTGGCATTACGAAGGTGATTTCTCTGTTTCAGAGATTGAAGAGAAATACGTTGTTCTTATTCGAAAAGACCAACCGCTTGAGGAAGGTACCCATGATCAGAACGAAGTGTTATATCAAGAGGGCGAGAGGCGTTACGTAACCCACTTGATGGCAGAAAGAAGCAAGACAGTAGTTGCTGTGGCAAAAAACGCTAGTTCATGGATTTGCGAAATATGTTCAATGAATTTTTATGATAAATATGGAGTTAAGTATATTGAGGCACACCACAAGACTCCAATTTCTACTTACTCAGCGAAATACGTCATCAAACCACAAGATTTAGCACTCCTTTGCCCTAACTGCCATAAGGCAGTTCATATACATATGAAGAGTAGTTGCCTTGGATATGATGAGATTGTCAAAATTCTGTCCCCAAATGGCTAACAATCGCATGTTGTCGGACTGATTTCCGCTGCGCTCCAAACCCGCCGTAAATACGGGCGTTATGCCTCAAAATCACAATCTAAGGGATCCATGAGATATCGCAGATTTAAAATCTAATTAAGCCACGATATCCATAAGCTTATCGAGAGTAATGGGCAATTCTCGAATGCGTTTGCCGGTTGCATGAAAGACAGCATTGGCTATCGCAGCCGCTATTCCAGTAATGCCAATCTCACCCAATCCACGAGCACCAAACTCGTTGAAATTGTAGTCTGGATAATCGAGTAAAATAACGTCGATCTCCGGTTGGTCAGCATGAACGGGCACCAGATATTCGGCGAAATTATTATTTACCGGACGACCATCCCGAGGGTCATATTCGGTCTGCTCAAAAAGTGCCATACCGATTCCCATGACGATTGAACCTTCGATTTGATTGCGTGAGGTCAATTTATTCATCGCCCGGCCGGCATCAATAGCACTGACTACCCGGCTGACACGCAGACGTGAGATGCCCGGATCCCAACGGACTTCAACAAAATGCGCACCGAAAGACCGAAAGGAAAATTTATCTGTGTGCGCTCCATTGGTATGGGCTTCACCTTCAGCACTGGCGAGCCGACGGGCTTTAAGTACTTCCATGAAGTGAACAGTTTTGCCCTTTTTATCACTAAGTTGTCCGTGTTCGTAAATAAGATCCTCAGTCTTGGCCTTCGGAAAACTGCCACCTGACAAAATGGCGTATTTTTTAAGTGTTTCAATTGCTTTGCGTCCAGCCTTAGCAATCGCAGGCAGAGTGGTGGCCGTGGCCCAGGATCCACCTGAGATGGGTCCCGATGGGTAGGAGGAGTCGCCCAACTGGACTTCAATCTTGTCTAACGGTAAGCCCGTTAAATCACTCAGCACTTGAGCAACAATAGTATAAGTGCCGGTGCCGATATCTTGAGTCCCACAGGAGGCGAAGACGGTGCCATCCTCACGAAAGGCGACACGGGCATCACATCCATATTGGATTGCCTCCCAATTACAACTGTCCATGCCCCAGCCAATAATTTCATTTCCATCATGCATCGAACCTACCTTCGCATTACGTTTAGCCCAGCCAAACTGTTCGGCGGCCTGAGCGTACGCGTCGCGAATGTGGTTGCTCGACCAGGGCAGATCCTGACTTTCATCCTGATTTGCATAATTAAGAAGTCGGAATTCAAGTGGATCCATGCCAAGTGTATTTGCCATCTCATCCATCGCGGATTCAAGTGCAAATAAACCGGACGCGGCGCCAGGTGCTCTCATAGAAGTAGGCGTGCCGCGATTGACATAGGTAATACCATGGGTAACGCTTAGGTTTTGACAGGAGTACAGGGCTTTGGTCATACCACCACACAATTCAACGTAACTTCCCGTCTTATTGATGACCGATGTGGTGGATATAGAATCATGACGTACCGACACAAGTTTTCCATCCTCATTGGTGGCTAGGCGAAGCCGTTGCCGGGTTTCAGGCCGATGCCCCGTTGTTGTAAACATCTCCTGTCGTGGTACCACAAGTTTTACGGATTGACCAACCGCTCTGGCTGCCCCGGCTGCAGCAATGGCATTAGGCCAGGGCCACAGTTTGCCGCCAAATCCAGAGCCAAGAAATGGTGTCAGTACTGTGACTTGATCGGGGGAGAGTCCAAAGACTTTGGCGTAGACATTACGTGCATTCACCACGCCTTGTGTCGTGTCATACATGGTGAGGTGATCACCCTGCCAAGCCGCCACGGTCGCGTGCATCTCCATCGGATTATGTGTTTCAACCGGTGTTCTATAGGTAGCATCAATAGTGTGTTTGGCTGTCTGATAGGCTTGCTCAGGATTGCCACGGCTATGCTGCGTTTTTTCCTGCATTTGCAAATCACCGTGTTCAAGCCCTTGTTCCAAATTGGCGATGGCCGAATAAGCTTGATAATCGACCCTGACCTTATAAGCGGCAGCACGCGCATTTTCAAAGGTGTCTGCTACTACCAACGCCACAAATTGGCCGGCATAGTAAATATGATTATCCTCAAAAGGCAGGCGTATTTCTTCGACTTTGTTCTCTTGTTCCATCATGCTCGGTGTGTGATACAAATCCGGGAAGTTGTCGTGATGAAAGATATCGATCACACCGAGTGATTGTTTGGCTAAGCTTGTGTCGATGTTAATTATTTTTCCGTGGGCAATAGTACTGAACACCCCATAGGCGTGAGCCATGCCAGTAAGATTATTGTCCGAAGAGTATCTAGCCTGACCCGTTAACTTAGCAGGGCCATCAATACGCGGCTTAGCTGCGCCGATTATCATTTCGCTCATGGTGAGAATACCTCTAAACTCTGCATTAATTTGCGGTGAGATTGAGCAACGTGCGAACTATCGCTTGCTGTGCTAAAGGAATTTTGAAAGCGTTATGTTTATAGGCTTTAGCCTCTTGCATCGCGATGCGCGCGGCTTTCTCAAAGTTCTCAATATTAGCTGGTTGACCTTGCAGCATTTTTTCAGCTTCCCATGCCCGCCATGGCTTGGTGCCAACGCCTCCCAGGGCGAGTCGAACCTCTTGGATTGTATTACCGTTGAGCGCTACTATGGCGGCACTGGAAGCCAAAGCAAATTGATATGACGAACGGTCGCGTAATTTCAGGTAGGTTGATCTAGCGCCTTCGATAGGTGCATCGAGGGTTATATGAGTAATCAGTTCATCCTCTTTAAGGGCAAACTCTTTCCAGGGAGTCTCACCTGGCAGCAGATGAAAGTCGAGAAAGTTGATGTCGCGATCACCTGAAGGTCCGGTTACCGTGACGCTCGCCCCAATGGCTGCCATCGCCACACACATGTCAGAAGGGTGACTGGCGATACACTGATCGCTTGTGCCCAACACAGCGTGAACAGAACGGTTGAAGCCATCAATCGCTGAACAACCTGAACCGGGATCACGCTTGTTGCACATCGAGGTATTATCACGAAAATAAGGACACCGTACCCGCTGCATAACATTGCCGCCGGTGGTTGCTTTATTCCGTAATTGGGTGGAAGCTCCAGACAGCAGTGCTTCGGAAAGCACGGTGTATTTATCTTTGATACAAGCATGATTGGCTAAAATTGAGTTAGTGACCATCGCTCCAATTTTGAGTCGTTGGTCTTCAAGTACTTCAATCTGGTTTAGATTTAAACGGTTCACGTCGATGATGAGCTCAGGACGTATCAGGTCAAGCTTGACCATATCCAGTAAATTCGTGCCACCAGCCAGAAACGAGGCATGTTGGTTTTCAGAGAAAGTTGCTACTGCCTGATCGATACTTTCTGCACGGCTATAACTAAAATGACGCATGGATTTCTCCTAAGCCTGTTTCATCTCTTTGCGGGCTGACTGAATGGCGCTGAGGATATTTTTGTAAGCACCGCAACGACAGATATTGCCACTCATTGCTTCCCTAACTGCGGCATCATCTTCAGCAATATCAGCATCATTAATGACGCTTAGTGCCATCATCATTTGACCCGATGTGCAATAACCACATTGATAAGCGTCGTGTTCGAGAAATGCTTGTTGTAGAGGATGTAATTTTCCGTTTTGCTCGAGCCCTTCAATGGTGGTGATTTCATCACCATCATGGGCAATGGCCAGGCTCAGACATGAATTAATCGGCTGGCCATTCACGTGGATGGTGCATGCCCCGCACTGACCATGGTCACAGCCTTTTTTAGTGCCGGTCAGATCTAGCTGATGACGTAGGACATCTAGCAATATCATGTTAGGTGTCACATTTAGGTTACAAGGGGTTCTGTTAATAGTGAACTGTATAGAATATTGACCATCCGGGATGTTCGCTGCAGAGTGGGGAGGGTCTAACGATGCTGTTTGCTGAGTATCTGTAGCGCTGCTGGCAGAGTTTTGGCTGACTTTATGATGTGCCTTGTCGCCGTGCAGATTGCTATGTGGAATAGTGCCGTGTTTATCTGCCATTGATTACCTCACAGATGGGCTGTTTTGTAACAGCTTTCAAGATTAATGCCTGACGTAACACGTACGAAAGCGCTGAGAGCTTCAGGCAAACACAATATTCAGAGGTGATACTTGACTCTACTCTAACTACTATGGCGATGCAACCGTACTAAATTAGATAACCTATAATTGTGTAATAGCTTCATTTTAAAACGGATTTCTACTTGCTTAATATCAATACTGAGCGTGTGTGTTGCTAGCGAAGCGTATAGGAATTACGGAATCACCAAAGTCCTAGCATAACCAACATACAAATAGACCGCTTTAATCAGTATCAATATATAACTTGACACGTCTGATTATTTGCAGTGACGTAAGATCTAAAAATTATTGGTAAGGTTAGCTTTGTTACTAATAACCAGAAATTAAAGAAATATATAGATCTCGTAAATACTGCACATCAGCCGCAGCACGATGACGCATGCCGATATCCTTTCTAACACGTTTTTGAGTAATCAACATCGTTGATTTGCTAGGCATACCCTCAACACCAAAGTGATTTTCGAGCAAGCTATGGAAGTCTCCAAACTGGAAAGGTAAAGACTTAGAAATGGGGTCACAATCGAATAGCTTTTGACACCACATCGAATCAAATGAAGCGTCTGATGTATAAACTTTTGAATCATTAAGAGCCTGAGTCATTTTTTCAATTACCATACCGGCTGGAAAGCCTTCATTAATGAGTTTTTCACGGCTGATTAGATGAATAGACTTTTCAGCGTATTCGTCCCAGTCCGTCCAGCTTGGCTCTGGCTTAATGAGAAAGCTCACAATCTTACCTGTTGTGTCTGACCAAGCGACTTCAATGGGATGGCTCTTATAACTCAAGCTGGATGCTTCAAAGTCTAAAAAAATTGGTAATTGGCTCATGGTCAATATTTCACACTCAAATTCTTAGGAAATGTAAGAGAAATTGACCATTACAAAAGCTTTATAACGTCATTTCTATCCCAAAAATTAATACTTGTTGTCCAGCCTTTGAGTTGCATGGCAGGAGCGATTAATCCCTGTTTCTGCATATTATTCATTTTGCTCGCCGAGTTAAAATAAAGCGCATTCGCTTCAGCACTGGTTATATATTCCTGGTGAATTTTTTCAATCTCTTGAAACTCACTTTTTTTGATGACCTTCGCAATAAAAATATCTTCGATGCTACATAGTTTGGTTTGGACAAATTTCATTACAAAGACATTTTTTTTTATATTGAGTTTTTTCAGCACTTCCTCGAGTTTGATGTAGTAACGTTTGTCGAGCAAATACTTCAACCTGTCGTACGACTCTTTTGTGACTAGAGCTTTATGGCCAAGCCCCTGATGTTTTTTTAAGATGCGTTTTCCGAGTAATTTCCTCAAAAGGTAAGTATCGATTTTTAGCTCTGCTTTAATTTTATTGAGGGTAACGGCATCGCTATTGCGATTATCTGTCAGTTTAGGACGGCCAGTACGCATGGGTAAATGACTAACGGTGGCTCTTTCGACGGCGTTTAAATCAAGTTTACGGATGTCCTCTCTACGAAAGAGGTAAATTTTGCTCCCATCAACAGAAGGCCCTGCTAATGCTTTTATTCCATATGCGATTACTTTCAAGCAAAAAGCGGTGGGTCTTAAACTCGCATTATTGGCAAGCTCGGGGCCAATAATATATTTTTTATCAAAATCAATCATATCCTGTCTTCGAATAAGGATTTTATTAGTGTTTCCCATCGCTTTAGTTGAGGGAAGAAATTCTGTATCAAGAAGATTACTAATATGATGTTTTGAATGTTTAAACGTGTCAGCCGCTTCCTGAATGGACATAAAATCTTCGGTGTATTGAGAAAGTTCAGCGGACATTTTTACCGAGCTGAGTCTCAGACCTGTTAAGCCTTGTTCAACATCAAACGATGTTATGACATTTCTTCCATTGAGTAGGTCTGATACAAGATTTGACAGCGGCAGATGATAATTGGGATTTTTTACCACTTCATTGATACAAAGACTTTTGTGGCTTGGCTCTTTTTTTATGAACGATAGCTGCTGCAATAACGTGTAGACATCAGCAAGCTTAATCATTTTTTTACCCGTCGGCGAAGTCCTGTGATGAGCAAGAATATTCTTTTCAAAAAACTGTGAAAGCTGACCCGTTGATATATTGAGTATGCCGGCTGTCTCTGTAGCAGAGAGATTAATCCGTGGAAGTGAAAGTGAATTCAAAATAGGCATGGGAAGGGCCTGGCCCAATAATTTTTCACCGAGTTGCTTAGTCTTTTGGTTGAGACAGGCCAAGAGAGGGAAGAGCTTTATCCGGTTAGGTAATTTACTTTGATTTATACGATTTAAAATCTCATCTAAAAAGGGGTCTTCATCACTTAACGCTTTGATGCTCAGTGTGACCAATTTCGTGTGAGTGACTTTTTTCCCGATCACTCGGTAAATTTGCTCAAGACAGAAGTATATTGATTCAACTTCTGTAATTTTTTGCTGAGCACCACTTTTAAGCCACGCCGTGAGTTTGATCTGACTGGCTATTTCCTCATCGGAGAGGTTAATGTGACGCATAGCGCCATCGCAGTCACATCCTAATGGCGTTGTCTCATTCCAGGAAAAGGGCTTTTGGCAATGAAGACATTGCGAAGCTAATCTTGTTTTGTGCTGGGTACAAGCCGTGACTAGACCATAATCCCAAAGGTAGGGTGAATATCCGGTTTCTTCCACGCATTGAGAACATACATATCGTTCAGCAATCCGTAAAAGGGATCTATCGATATGAACTTTACGAAAACGAATGGTCGGTTTCTCATGGCGAGTTGGCCTATAAACAAAATCAGTCTCAATGTTTCCATAAACGGCACTATTTAACAGGCAGTCTTGGCTCGAAACAGCACTGAATAAAGACGTTTTTGTTGTTTGTGAAAGCAGAAAGTCTTTAGTGCTAAGAAAACCGTTAGCTTTTGCGGCTCGATGCAAAAGACCATAGGCGGATTCATCACGATAAGGTATACAGGTGGCGAGTAATTTCATTTATTTACTCCCCAGATGTCGAATAAATTTCTTAACGTCCTTATCGCTGAGCTCAAAAGGACTTATTGAGTTTTGATATCGAACCGGTAAAGTCAGTCCCGTTTTATGAAAGCCCTCACCGATATTTTCAAACGTAAGCGATGTCTGCTCAGCTTTAAATGCTTTTCTAGACGCTTCAATCATCAATGTAGAGATATTTTCCAGATTACCGTCGGTTGTTAAATAAAGCCGTGCGAGCTCGGATTGACTTGGGGTAAAGACCGATGAAAATTCCAGAATTTCTTCAATATCTGAAAGTAATTTTCGGATATACATTTCAAATTCTGAATCCGGGTTATCAAGATCAAATCGCATGTAATGCAGTCTCATTCGCATTTTAAAACGTGTTTTGAGCTCTGGGTCCGCATCTACGATAGCTTCAGAATTTTCAGTTCCGGCCAAAAAAATGGCTGCTTTGGTCTCGTTAACCAAGCTTTTGAGCCACTTCATCACTTTAGTAAGGCCTGTCCCTGTGACAATGTCGTGAATTTCATCCAGAAGAACTATGTTGGTTTCACACGTTGTAAAAAGCTCTTTTAACTGTCTTAGCATTTGATGTTCAGTAGCACGATTTGGGACTTCTTGATCAAATTCTTCTAATATGCGACCAGTGACAGATTTTGGTGTCGACATATTGGCGATACTTACATAGATGCAGGGAATAATTTTTTTATGAAGATTATTTTTGGTTACAACTTTGGAAGGTAAATTGGTTTTAACAAAGTTACATAACGTTGTTTTACCAACGCCAGTAGGACCTGAGATCACTCCGCAAATGGGCTTATAAGTAATGGGTATTTTCCCCATATTCATAGACCGCTGCGTTTTAACTGACGTGTAAGCAGTTTTAATTGTCTCCAGTGCATCTGCCAAAGAAGAATGCTTTATATTCAGTTCGCGGATTTGATTTACCTTGAAATCAATTTCACTATTATTCATCGCCTTCTCCCCATGTCATATTTTCAAAGCTGCCAGTAATATCGTTGCTTGGTTTTTTAGCAGCAGTGGGGATAAGTGCTGGAGCAGGCGTTACATCAATAGTTTGTTGGGCAGCCGATTTACGTTTTTTGAGGTTTTCGCTGTGCCTTTGTTTACGTAGTGAAGCATTGTCTTTGATCCGTTTACGAAGTTTTCTGTTAGCACGAGATTTTTCTTCAGCTCCCAGCTCCTTCAGTCTTTGTTCCTGCTCTTCTTTCTTCAGTTTGATTGCTTCACGCTCACGCATATAATCGTACATCGTGAGATCCTTGGTACGTTCCGGCTCTGTCGAAACAGCTTTAATTAATGGTGCCTTCGGATCCAGAGGATTTTCGACATAAACATGACTGAGATTACTGTTATCGATATACACATGGACATTAGTTGTTCGCTTGAGAAGCTTTAAAGTCTGTTCAATCCCACTCAGATCATGAGATTTGTAGGTGAGATGGTGAAACCGCACGGTGCCTTTATTGATGGAAAGATGTTTAACATCTCGAAGCTGCGTATTGATTTCTTGAGGTGTTACTTCATTGACAAACCCTTTGATATCATCGATCCAGTCTTGCCAGGCCAGCAGAGGGGCTTGTTCTAATTGTGTGTGAATAGTTTGATGATAATCGTCTACAACCGATCTAAAGATCTGATTCAGATCGTCTAAAGTGTAAATGGCTTCATTCGCTGAGTCATAATCACCCCGCTGTTCTGGATTTGAAAATGTGGTGCCATCGAGGGTATGAAAACATCTTAAGTTAAATGTACGAAACACACTCTCAACAAACGGTTTAGAATTTGGCTCTTGTATACGACAGGGCTTTAAATCACAGCCAACCGACAGGACGGCAGAACGAAACGCTTTAGTTTTATAGTCACTGCCATTATCTACAATCACACTGCTAATACGCCCACCAGGCAGACCATTATCTTGTCTGAGGGCGTCTTTGAAAGTTACTAACAGCGTATCAAAACAAAATGCCCTGAGTGATAAATGAAAAGAGAGTACAGTCCGGGTGGCGCGGTCAATAAAAAGGGTTAAAAACGGACGTCCCAGCACTTCACCTGTCTCTTCATCAACAATCATACAATCAACAACATGGCCATCGGCTTCAACAAATTCAAGCGGAAAACCGGTTTCATGTTTAATTCCAGCGGCCCGAAGCATGCCTTTAGCCTTTTTTGGCCCATGACGTGAGATAAGCCGATATGAAATGTCATAGGCCATAGCTCTTCGTCTGAATGAGGCATAACTGGCTCTTTTAAAACTGGCGGGAGCATGTTGAAATTCTTCCGAGTCCATCATTTCGTCGCGAAAAATCTGGTATGTTTCTTTTAGGGTTTCTCCGTTTCGCTTAAAATAGTTTTCCTTTAAAACTTTAGAAATGATTTTCTCTTGTTGTTTAGAGAACTGATGCTTCCGATTGCCTTTGGCTTTGTGGTTTGGGGCAAGGGCATTCACATTGTAACCAGCCTCGGTATAACGCTTATAGGTACGAGCAAAATTTGAAGCTGACATGACTTTTACATTGTATTTTTGACCATATTTATCTAACAGTGGTTTGATCTTGGTTTGTGAGCATGGCGTGTCAGTATGGCTCTCTACAAAACGAATTAACTTAAATACACTATTGCGCTTGGCAATATCTCTTTTGCTGAGACCTACATAAGAGTCCTGATAATCTTTATTCTCATGAATAAAGTCTTTTGATTCCATCATTTCCAAAAAAGCTTCGAATTTGACTTTATGCTCGCGGCCACCCGCGACAGAAGTAAATCTGACCAATCTGCCGGACACATAACCAACGGTAAATTTATCCCCTTGAAAAGTGAATTCATGACCTATTGCCGGCAGGTTGCTGATTGAGGCAAAATTCATACATCACCTCCAACCAAGCTTACATAAGCATTTTTTAAGGAATGTGGGGCTAAATTGCTGGTCAGTAACCCCCGAGAAATAAGTTGAATAATGACAACTGACTCAAAACCTAGCGACTCTACAAAACGACGGACCTCTGAAAGCCTTGCCGTTTTAATGTTATGTTTCTGTAACGCTTGATAACACGCCTGAATCGTCTTTGGATTGACGGTTTTGCCCCGCATCAGGTGATAGAGAAAACTTTGAGTTTTTAAAACGCTTTTGTGAATGTCATTTTCTGTAAAAATTTCAAAGTCCACCCCATGTTGGGCACAGTAGTGAGTTACCTCTTCAAACTTTTCTTTATATTTTGATGATTCTGCTTCAGATTGTCGTTTTGCTTCTCTGATTTTATAAAGCCCCGATTCACATTTGACAATAAAATCAGGAGTGTATGAAAAGTCGTCGAATTTCAGCTTAAAAGGTTGTGGTCTGTAGCTTTGAACGTTTTTTTCAAACTCCATGCTCATGCAAAGTTGTTTTTCTAAATCAGATTCACAGGCAATGTTGGCCTGATTTTTAATACTGTGCATGAACCACACGTTTTTACACATTTCACCATGAGTAAATTTACGAACCCCTTGATAAATGCCAAATTTTCGGCGGCGTGCATATGCTTCTTCAATTAACTGCTTTAATTCATTTTTCACCATGTATATCTCCACTAGAGACGTATCATGTTAACTGGAATTGACTATTTTGTCAATCCCTGTAAGCTCTATATAGAATCCAGCATAAACTAAATTAGATATGGATAAACCGTTATGAATGAAAAAAATTTAGAAGAATTAGGTGAAATCACGTCAGGACGAGGGTTTAAGGAGGGGGTAAAAGTTGAGAAGGATGGGATATCTGTGGTGTCAATGGCGGACGTTGGCAATGAAGTTGATAAGATCCATTGGGAAAATGTCAAAAAAGCCAATATTCCATTACGCACACATAAATTACTTCAAAATAATGACATTTTGTTTTTAGCAAAGGGTAAGCAAAATAAAGCAATAGCAATTGATGGATTAAAAGATAAAGCGGTCGCCACACATCAGTTTTTTGTAATACATCCCAAGAAAGAAATCGATAGTCATTTTGTGGCAAAGGGGTTAAATGGAGAATATGCACAGAATTATTTTGTTCAAAACGCCAGAGGCGAAACGAAAAGGCATATTACGAAAACCGATCTGGGTAATTTAAAAGTATTTGTCCCCCCTGTTGAACAGCAGCGGATGTTGGTTCAAATCATGGACGGTTTAGAAGACAGGATGAGACATATACAATTTTGTCGATCTCAACTCCTGAAGGCCTTCGATTTAGTTTTTGAAGGAAAACTAGACGGATCTGAGCAAATTCTTACTCAACTGATGAGTGTCGATAATAATGAATTCATAATTCAAACGGAGCAACTTTATGCATTGCTCAAGCTTATGAAACTTGAATCGGCCGATAAAGCTGAAAATAAACGAAACTCAAATCGTATCTGAGAATTAAGTACATGCATCTATCTGGGAAAATAATGAATTATGGAAGATCTAAATTAATCTGGCTTTGGCAATGCTTAAGCATCGAAACATGGGGGCTTGCAAGAGATAATATTTGTTGAACATTTGCATAAAATATAGTGAAAATTAATGGCTGACTTGATACTAGCATTAGATCTAGAGGGAGTCCTCATCACAAACGCAGTGAGTCAATTCCCTCGACCTGGTCTAATGCGATTTATAGAGGAGTGCGAAGCTCTCTTTGGCAGAGAAAATATATGTATTTTCACTACTGTAGATGAAACTCGTTTCAGAGAGGTTGCTACCAGGTTAGTGCAAGATAATTTTGCACCGCAATGGTTTTCCTCAATTCGTTACATTGAGTGGGTTGGTGAGCATAAAGATTTACGATTTGTCGATGATGACATCAGCAAAGTCATTATTGTCGATGACTACCCGCCATATATAAAATCAAGTCAGAAGCATCGGCTTATTAAAATCAATCAATATCTTGATCCATATACTCATGAAGCACCAGATTTGTCTGATACCGAGTTTGAACGGGTACTCGAACTCCTCAAGCAGAAAATTATGTCGTAAATTTTAAATTAAAGTGATGAATGACTGCTAATATCACTGCCTGTCCCAGAATAATGACGCGATATCAACTTCCAGTTTCATCTGATTTTATTTTTAGATAAATTTCCTCACGGTGGATAGAAACATCATCCGGCGCCTCAATGCCAATACGCACCTGATTGCCTTTCACGTCAAGTACGATGATGTTTATATCATCACCGATAACAAGCGATTCACCCACACGACGAGGAGCCTGTCCTGATTTCTGTGTAACTGCCATTTTCAAACGAAGTC
>TARA_R110000851_G_scaffold308778_1_pt1 | contig 41456 bp, 61 predicted proteins | sample TARA_R110000851 | Tara Oceans TARA_R110000851 (sample SAMEA4397627) | marine metagenome | biome: Polar Biome; feature: [DCM] deep chlorophyll maximum layer (ENVO:01000326); material: water (ENVO:00002006), including particulate matter (ENVO:01000060) such as... | depth 17 m
GGAACCTTGTTGCCCAAGGCTTTCAATTGTGAATTAACCTTCTAAATAAATGGATGAAATCATGCGAATACTACCAAACCTAAAAAAGAAAATGCGAGCATATAGCTTTTGGGCACTGCTCCTTTCGACCACGCTATTTCTACTGCCGGAGTTCTTTTTTGCATATGTGGGCCGCGAGCTCGCAAGCCCGTATCTCGTCGGCATGGCTGCGCTGTTTCTTGGGGTGTTTGGCCTTGTCGGGTGGGGCGTAGATCAGCGCGCTCCTGACCTTGTACGCACCGCTAAGGTTGCCGCCCTATCTGTTGTTGTTTCGATTGTGATCATGGCCCTGTTGGCAGCGCCATCTTACGCCATGGGAAAGACGCCTGAGCCTGTGCCCCCCGCGCCATCGGGTGTCGTGACCTACGAAGAGACTGCGAAAGAGCTTGTCCCCCTCGTTAAGCGATGGGAAGGCAAGCTGGCTTGCAAGGACGCCCCAGAGCTTCATTGCAGTTACCTAGATCGCATTGCTTCCCCTGCATTGTGGACTGTGTGTTACGGCCACACTGAAGCGGCAGCCAAGGGGCAGCGGTTCACTGAGGCGAGTTGTGAGGCGCTTCTAGGTGAGGATCTTCAGGTCTATTGGGCCGGCGTGCGCAAGGGCTTCACGCCAGAAACACTTGCCAGCCGATTGACGCCTAAACGGGATGCGGCGTTCACAAGCCTTGGCTACAATGTTGGGGTGCATGGGGTGCGCAACTCAACCGCCACAAGGCGGCTCAATGCCGGGGATATTGCCGGGGCGTGTACCGCTATCACATGGTGGAATAAGGCGGGAAAGCGGGTGGTGCGTGGCTTGGTCAATCGACGCGCCGCTGATCAATCCTTGTGCCTGTGGGGGCTGGCGTGACACGTTACCTAATCACGGCGGGGCTGTTGGTTGCTTTTGCAGCTGGCAGCTTTTTCTACATTCGGGGTTCTGAGCGCGCCAAGATCGAGAACCAAAACATCAACAACACACTTGAGGGGATACGGGATGGCCGTGCAATTGAAAACGATACGCGGGGTAGTAGCGACGACGCTTTGCGCGATGACCTTCTTGGCCGGGTGCGACCCCGCGCTAACGGGGGCTGATCCCGCGTTCAAGGTCATTCAGCGCGCGCCACCGATTACAAAGGTGGCAACTGTTGATTACCTGATCGTGAATGATCGGCCTCTTGCTGAGTGGATTTCAGAGACGGGCCGCAAGTGCGATCGCTTCGGGTGTGTGAAATGACCTTCCCTAGCATCTTTGACGAGCTAACCACTCCATCCAACTTTCGGGGTGATTGGCTTGGGTACGGGGGCAATCAGGGAACCCACACGCTTATAGGCATCTTGTCGGTCGGCCTTATCTGCGCTGCAACTTTATTCCTAAAAGGGGATATCCCCTACAAAATCAACATATTTGCAGGGATGGCATTTATCTATGGCTTTAAAGAGATTGCTTGGGATAAATGGCAGGGCTTCGACACGATTGAGGACTTTATGTTTGTCGTCTGCTATGGGTCTGGCGGCACGCTCGTCTCGTTTACACAGTCACAGGCGGACACTCCATCGGTCCATTTTGAGGCTGGCCCATTTCTCACTGTTCTACTGTTGTTTTGCATCCATATATCTTGTGGAATTACCGTTAGAAAACGTGAGGCGGAAAATGGATCAACAGACTGAAATTGGGGTTCGTGTCGGCCTCCTGAGCGGGGCCAGTACAACAACCTTTGGCTGGATCGCCTCGGTGGATTGGATCGCAACCGTTGGGGTGATCGTTCTGGTGTTATCGTTCTTTGTGAATTTCGTATTCAAGCGGCGCGAGGACGCGAGAAAGCAAGAGCGGCACATCATTGAAATGCAGATGCTAAAAGAGAAGCATTGATGCAGGGTGACATGCTGGCTGAAGACTGGGCGATCCTTGATTGACCCGTAACCTCTCACATTAAAGCCCGCCTCTGTTTATTCAGGGGCGGGCTTTTTGCGTTTTGACGGTTTTCGCAACATATGGGGCGGCGTCTGTTACATTTTCGCGGTTCCTGCGACAAACGACAAGAACATCAAGGCGGGGGCGGAGTAATCCCCAGCCCCTTCATGTACTGCGCGGCGTAGCATTTACTCCACTTACTCCCATGAAGCCGTTTTAATAAACGATCCATTGACGTTAAAGGTCCACACGGATAGAAAACCCATGTACCCTCCAACGCTTTCACAGCAACCTTCAGCTAAAGTGACACTAGTAATTCCATCATCATCTCTATCTGTTTCATACCCCGTTATGTGGAAGTCAGAAAGCATATTGGTGAATTTTTCAATATCCGTCATTTTAATATCCCTTGTCATATTCATATGTTGGCTTCATAACCCCAGCCCCGTCATGATCTGCGCGGCGTGGTGGGCGTTGGCTGCGGTCATGGCCTCTGCTATAGAGGCCCCGCATGTAATGGAAATTCCATCCTCCCCAACAACCACCAGTGAGCATTTTGTTCTTCCATGATATACAGAATAATTTCCAGAATTATGGAACCCACCACTCTCCAAAACCTCCTCCCAAACCAACGGCACCACCATGGCCCGAATGATATCAGGCATGGCGGCTAGGATCGCGTCTGCCATATCGTCAAATTCCCAATCCGCCCCGCCGCTATAGCTTGTTCCTACTATAGCACCTCTAATCAGTTCCCGCGCGTTCATTGGTTCAGTCATTTGGCTTCTCCGATAGGTATATACTTTGAACGTCTGAGGTCGTAAATATTGCGTGATCCGTAGGTATGTGGAATACACAATCTTTAATAGTAGCTTTACTTGGGGATTTTGGCACGATAAGAAACCTGCCTGAAAAAATAGGGCTGACGGTGAAGCGACAGTTTGTAATTACCACCCGCCTGTTTGGTTCTATAACTATGGGTCTATCTAATACTATATGCCTTCCTTCGATAAGGATACTCCCATCTACTGAGGCTTTTAGCCATGTGGGTGGTGCGGCTGTTTCGGCCATAGCCCCTACCATCATTGTCAAAAAATCTTCACTAACGTCAATCACCTTGGATCTCCCTTCAACACCCGCGCCGCTTCCTGCACGCTCGCCTCCTGCCCTAGATAGTAAACCCACACAGGGCACGGCGTCGGTCTAGGGTCTGTCTCCCAAACCTCGCACGCACCATGCCCCCAGTTTGGCCCGCAATGTCCCTCAACGAAAATTCGAGGGGGGGCACCAAGCGGATCAATGGAGGCGCTCACCTCTTGCGGGGCCATGGCGGATAGGGCACCCAAAGCGCGTGCATGGTCCATGTCGCGGGCCTCTCGGTTCACAGTTAGGCTTGCGTCGATGATAGCCAGCCGCACCCGCTCAACCGTATCTGCGTCATGCTTCTCAGAAGTCATCGTTATCTCCTCCCAGGCCAAACATCGCGGCTGTGGGTTCTGGGGTGGGCTTGCTGGTGGTCAACGTGGCATATGCCGCCCTGTATTGGTCGTTAGACGCTCTCCCCCAGACCTCGAAACGAGCCAGACCTACCACGTCATAGCTATTTGGCTTCACCTTTTCAGCAAATGGACCCAACGCGGCCTCTAGCTCTGCTATGCGGGCAGCCTGCGCGCGAAGCACGGTTGCTTCTGCCGCCTTGACCCCGCATCGGGCGAAAACTTCGGCGTCCAGTTTATCCGCCATCGCTGAAATTTCTTCTGCACTTATAAGTGTCACGATACTATCTCCCCATCTGGAATTACGATAACCCCTTCTTCGATCATCAGCGCGTGCGTTTCCACCAGGGCGGAATATATGCGTTGGCCAAGGACTGTGGGGTATTTCTCTTGAATGAATTGCAGGCGCTTACCGTCTACGCCTGACGTAATGTCGTCGCAGTGCTGGCACCCGTATACGCCTGCCATGTCTGACACCTTTGTCGAGGTTCCTTTGCCGCCTGCCTTGTCCAAGTGGCATAGGTTCACGGTTTCATCAGGCGCGCATGAGTGCCCCGGCACCATCGATGCAATCCTAATTGTGCATGGCTTCCCCTTGGCTGACGCCATGATCTTTTTCGATCGAACCTTCAGCATCATGTGTGGGCGGTAATGGCTCATGGGGTTTCCTTTTCTTTGCGAATGGCAGCTTCTAGGCCAATGATACCTAAGCTCAATTCTTTCCGAGCCCTTTGCTTTGATCTGTAGGTAACGCCCCCAATCGTAACAGGTATTGGCTTCCATATAATGGGGCCTGGAAGGCACACTCCTCGATGCAGCCCTAGACCAACATTATCCAGCGTCCCGCGCATCATAGCGCGCGAAATAGTGGATTGTCCGACGCCAAGAGAAGTTGCGGCTTCATGCTGATCCTTGTAGCTAACACCTCGGATCGTGACTGGTTTAGACTGGTTGATACTCATGGCTTGCCTCCTAGGCCGCACCATCCGCGATCCTTGCTTGTCATTTCCATAAACGTCCAAGGCTCTTTGGCCACTTCTGCAACCGCCTGATTTAGAAAGCTTTCCAACCGCTTACTTTTGTCAGGGTTGGCGGCTTCATAGTTTGCAAGAAGCTGCGTTTGCTTGGCCTTCACGGCTCTGGTGAACCGCTTGTCGTTGGCCTTGATTGGCCCCCATCGCCATAGGATGCACCCCCCACCATCACATGTGGGGGACTTTCCATCGTCAAACGTGCGCGCGATAGGGCATTTCAACTTTGCCGCTTGGGCTTGGGTTATGAGGGTCAAAACGGGCTCCAATTTGATACGGTGTGGGTTGGGTATTCATCAAGCGTTGGGCATCTTGCTGCCATAACCTCCATGATGCAGCGCAAGGCGGTCTGCGATGTGTGCAGTGTATCCCCGCGCTGCTCTCTGGCCTTATTGACTTCCTGTTCAAGTTTATTTGACAGCTGGCATAAGCGATCGGCCTCTGATTTGAAGTGATTGGATATGTTTTCTTGATCGATCCATTCAATACACTTATTGCGAAGCAATGCTTTCTCGAACAACACCTCCTCTTTCAACTCTGCAATCTCTGTGAGAAGTTCGGCTTTGGTTCGCTTGTCTGCCATCAGCCAGCCTCCTCTTTCGTGTCAAGCCAGCCGCGCGCCCAGCTTTGCGCAGCATCTACGTTTTCGTTGTGTGGATTGTCCGTGTATGGCGCGTCCTGCAAGAACGCTTCGGATCCAGCCTCCCATTCCTCGCTGTCAGGCACTCCCCAGCTGGGGTCAACGCGATCCGTCCAATGCCCTGCGTCACCATCGTCAGCGGGGGCTTTCCCATCTTCAAACTTGGCGTCTTCAATGTCGTCGCCGTGATCTTCAGGTTCTTCTTTGGTGGCTTCGTCGGGGGGCACTTCCCCGCGGGCTTCCTTCGCCATCTTTGTCCACCCGCTTTCCTTCGGCGTCACGTCCCGCATAGGTGAGGCGTCTTGCAGTTCATCAACGGAGAGTGCGCCCATCATCAAATCAGGGCGGTAGCGCCGCATCCAAGCGCGCGCGCCATATGAGGCCAGCTGTTGATCTGGGTCATTGTGCCAAAGAGGGCTGTTCTTGACCTTAATATCTTTGAGCGTTGGGCTTGTGTATTCACGGATATGACCCGCGACTTCGGCCCGAACTGTAACCTGTCGCGTGCCTGCTGCGGTTTGCCCCGCCACTTGATTGCCCTTGGCGCTCTTCGCCGCATCTGCTGTGAAATGTGTTTCACCGGTGTAAATATATTCAAAATTCACGCCTGCTTTAATTGCGACCGTCTTGTAAACGCTGGCTTGGTAAGCCACCGGCGCATTGGGCGTTTTTGACGCCTGATAACTTTCCATGGCAAGGCCGAATGGGTCGATCCCCCAATGCTCGGCCCGACACAAAAGAGCCAGACAAACGCCGGGATTGTTCTGAGCATGAGCGGGTAGCATCGGACCCGCTTGAGACATCATCTTTGCAAATTCAACTTTGTCCCTCATGTCGTCAAAGCTGTATTTTGACATACCGGGATCGATCGTTTTCAACGCGGGCACCGGATCACCCGGCACGCGCGCCTTGATTGTGTCTTCTTCTGAAAGTTTAAGTGAAGTGCTCATGGTGATGTTCCTGCTTGCTGCATGTTTTCAATGATACGTTCGCGGTCTTTTTCGCTGCGGTGATAGGGCAGCATGACCTCGCCCGGTCCCGGCCAGTGATCAGCGTCTAGGCACTCACGGAACCGGAGGGCGGCTTGATTGTTGTGAAATACGCCAATCTTCAAATCTTCTTCGGGTATAGGCATAAGGATCACATCGTATGGGGCGGCGTCTTCTTGGAAAACCAAACCTGCCTGGTCCGACCATTTCCGCGTGATCCGCTCGAATACATCACAGGCAAAGCCCATCTGCTGATCATACCCGTGATCGTCAACGCGGCGATTGCAAACCCGGTTATTGAACGGGCGGCCTTGAGTGCTGATCTTTTTGTAATCGCTCATGGCCCCGTCAAACTTCATGTTGTCAGGACGTGACAAAAGCCAAAGCTGCGTGCGCTCGTCAAACGCTGCCATTGTGATTTCAGGCAACCCGCCAAGCACAGCTGCGGCAGCCGGATCTTGTGACAAGGCCAAGCCCATAGCGGCCATAAGCTCAAGCTCATGTTCTTTAATGACCTCTCGCCCATCATCATCCACCTCCTTCCAGAACGCCAAGCTGGCCTTTGCCTTTGGTGATGCGCGGCCCTCCTTAATGGATTGCATCTGCGCATAGGTAGGGCGGTTCGGCGCGGTTTCTGATATCGTCTGATATTCTTTATTCAGCGCCTCCAACCCCCCTTCAACAAACGCGGCCATTGCGGATCCAAGACGAAGTGCATCAGTGCGCCGTCTCTCATGGCGATTAGGGTTCAGAGAATGCGTTGCCCATACCTTGCTGGGGCTATCAAGGTGCATCTTGCGCAGCACGCCTGACGTGACGCTGACGCCCTCGCATGGCTGGTTGTGATGCTGATCGAGCGGGATATTGTAGAACCCCGGCTCGGTGATCTTCTCGCCTGGTGCGAGCGTGCGGATTTCATACTCCATCAACCCAAGCCTTTCAAACTGTCGCTGACTTCCGGCGTTCCAACTTCTGAAATTGTGAAGTCATCATCAAAATCAAGTTCGATGATTGCCTGTTCAGCACCATCTCTTTGTTCAAATTCCATAGCTTCAAATATGCTTTGGCTGATGTGCGTGGTGTGAAACATTACCCCCTCAGTAGCGCCAACAAAATAATGAGGTGTTGAAAGCTTATCTGTCCGCAATACGAAATAGCTCATGCCTCCACCCCACAATCCAAAGCACAGTCTGTCTCGATCAGATCAGACAAAATCCCATCGGGTAAAACGCTTTCAAGCAATTTCCGCTTTTCCGCGATGGTCAATATCTTGCCGTGAAGTAGCGCATTAAGCGTCTTCGGGTCCACATGCACGTGGCGGCGTGGGGGGGTCACACTGGGCGCGGCAACCTTCGATTTATCTTCCTCAGTGAGAGTTTCAGTAACCTTAAAAGTAAGGTTGGCGTCATAGTTAGAAAGAGAAACTTCTGGGGGGGCGCTATACTCAGCCAGCTTTGCAGCACTTCTTGCTGCAGGGTCGTTTTGCACTGAGGTGATTAAGTCCCGTTCGTCCTTGTCGAATTGGGCCCGCCCCCGCACGATACGGGCGTACTCTACCCGTTCTGCTCCTGTGTAATTGTGACGGATTGAAATCGTTTTTACGATATGGCGCTGGCTCACAACTTCACCTCCACATTTTCAATCTTGCCGCCCATCAGGGCATCCACAATTTCGTCAACACTTTCGGCGTTCAGATCAGCGATTGCCTTGATGATCCCTGTGCGGATCTTGCGGACGTGCTTCGTGTTGGCTGCGCGTGCGGCCAACAACTCTGCTTCTGCGGCTTTATCCGCGGCCTGCTGGTCACGTTCAGCCTGTGCCTTGCGTTCAGCCGCTTCTTTGGCCTCCGTGAGCTCCTGCGCGTGCTTCGCCTCTGCCGCAACACGTTCGGCCTCTGCAGCGTCAAGCTTGGCCTGTGTGGCCTCTTGAGCTTTACGGGTCGCTTCCACCTCGGCGGCTTTAACCTTGGCTTCCTCGGCCTGCCTGACAGCTTCGGCTTGCGCTTCTGCTGCCTGCCTGTCTGCCTCGGCCTTGTCTTTAGCCGCTTTATCCTCGGCAGCTTTGGCGTCCGCTTCTGCGCGCGCCTCTTTCTCGGCCCGCAAGGCATCGAGCTCGGCGGCGGCTTCTTCGCGCTGCTGGGCGATTGCAAGATCAGCGCCCCATTTATCTAGGGCTTGAGACTTAGCCACCTTGGCATCGGCTTCGTACTCTTCCCATGTGTCATTGATCGCAAGGGTGGTGACGTATTCAATGACGCCTTTGATCGTCAATACATCGCTGTGAGCGTCAATGCGGCCCTGATCAAATTCATCCATGCGCAAAAGGTGCAACCGCACGCGCTCGGCTTCTGCATTTTCCCATGCGATTACTGGGGCCTTAACCTTCGCTTGCAATGCCTCAAGCTCTTCTTTGGCGATTTTGCGAATGGCGTTCACTTCACCGTTGAGCCTGTTGCGATCATCGTTCAAGGATTTCCCTGCTGCGTCGATCCCTGTTTTCGTGCGAGAGATTAGAGCCGCCAAGGACTTCACCGCCTTGCGCCCTTTATCTGTTGAAATGTCAGTTACCGTGGCATCAACGGCCTTCTTGACCAGTTCGATTTGGGCCACAACCTTTCCTTCAACGGAAAACCATGCCGAAATATCGTCTTGGTGCGGGATCGTGAGCGCCTGTGTGGCCGTGTCTGTCGTGTTGATTTCGTCGTTCATTTGAATACCTCGTGATTGATGTTGATGTTTTTGAGTTCAGCGATGGTGCCGCTGATGATTGCCGCGCCAAACCCTGCCACCAAAGCAAAGCACAGGCCAATTGTGACCATGAAGGCTGTCAGGCTATCCCCTGAGCGCGCGCGGGGTGGGTGTCGCCAAGGGCCGTAATCGTTCATTTTAACGCCTCTTCCCTACTTCACTAGTCAAGGCTTTTTGCAATCTGTGGCGTTCTTCCTCGATAACAGCTGCCACCTGTGCTGCGGCGGCTTTCCGCAACTCAGAAGTGATGCCAGCCATTTGAGCCTTAATCTCCGATTTGAAGGAAATATCTACTAGGGAGTTCACCAACCGTTGTATTCTAGGCTCTCCGTTATTGTGAAACCCCGTTGCAATTCGGCCTTCTCGATCCACATTAGCTGTAAGGTAATCCTTCCCCACAAGCTGAATGTATTCGCCAATGCTCAAGGCATCTTTCCCGGCCTGCATCATCGGGCGATCTAATATACCAGCGGTCACCTGAAGAAGCTTTCCATCAACCTTAGACGTGATCAGATCAATGGCGCGATCCTGAATAATCTTACTGATGCGATCATCGCTTGCACCTTTATCAAGTAAAATTCGCGCGGCAGTCTCAACCACCATTTGCTCAAAATCGCCAAGCGTGTACCCGTCCATCTTGACGGTGAAGTTCATCCCTGACGGTGTCGGTTCATGGCTTGATGTTAGGTCCGATGTTTCCGTCTCAAAAGTCTCATCCACTTCTTCCGCAAAGTTTCCGGCGTCAAGTATTGTATTTATGTCTGGCATTTCTCTGCCTCCCGTTTATATTTCAAATATACGCGCGACCCTGTCCCGAGGCACTGCCAGCAATCCTCAGCCATCCAGCCATTAGGCCCGGTGTCGTAACTTGTTCCGGTCCCGTTACATGTGCGGCACGGGTCTACGATGGGTTCTGGTTGTGGTGCATCGGTCATTAAGGGCCCCTATTCGTTGGTTATGCCTGCGGCATAAAGGGCGGCCATTCCTAGAACAGTTCCCCGGTTGTAGAGTGATTGGAATGCCTTCACGTCGCGGTCAGTCGGTGTATATTTCGTGGGTGTCATAATATAATCCTTTCGTTGGTTTGTAGTCTGTAAAGCGGATCGGTGGCTTGATCCGCTTCGGCACATTACACACCGAATTGCATTGCATCCCCCTATGTTGGCCTGATCTGTGCAGGCTGGCTGGTTCTTATCGTGGCCTCTTTATATGCACGCCAATAACCGCATTGCAACACCTTTAATTCACCAATCGCACATTTATAGTATTGCATTAGGTGATCAAATTACTCATAAATTGGAGTATGAAAAATGATCCACAAAAACCCCGCGTCCCGGTCACGCTAACAGCTGATCAACATGAAACCCTACTAGGGAAGGCTACGGCGGCAGGTTTGACTATCTCCGCATATCTACGGATGGCGGCGTTAGAGCGTGCTGCAAAGTGACGTTGCCTAAAACTTATAAGCAATTGACGGCCAAGGAGTTTAAAGCCCGTAAGAAATGGCTTTTATCACTGGTTGCTCTTGGCCTCTCACAAAGGGAGACGGCAAGGGTGTTTGGTATGTCGCACGGAACATATCAGAACCAATTGCGCAAGCACGGGGTAGCCCCCTCCCCAGTGCCCCCCCAGTTAATAACAAAACTTCAGGTTGTTACTGCTTTTTCTGAGAATAAAACGGCAGCTGAGTTGGCAGAGAGTTGCGGCGTTTGCATAGATACCGCCTACAAAGCGTTTGCACGGGAGGGCCTTAAGCCACGCACACCTATCACGCCAGTAAGAAAACGTGAGGTTGCCGTTCAGAACCTCGGCATTGCTAAAATGTCTCCTCTTGAGGCATCCGCACAACGAACCCGAATGGCAGCAAAGCGCCTTTGGCAATAAATCGCAGGCCGGGGCGTATCCGGTTAACTACTATGGAGCTTAAAATGACGAAATCCGAAAAGACAGACGGGCAGAAAATACGCGAAGCGATAGATGGGCCAAAGGTCGAACGTGACGCTCTGGCTACCTTCTACGCAGCGCGAGCCCATGAGAAGACACAGCGAAGCTCTGATGCGAGTGAGAGCGCCGACAAGACGAAGAAGTTCTTGGAGGAAACCGCGCTAAACGCAACAGCCCTTAAATGGGGCGCGTCGATCATCGCAACGCTGGACAAAAAAGAAGGCCAGCACAAAGCAATGGATCAGATCCGCTCTTTGAAATACTTGCTGCCGTTGCTTGAAAATCTGGTTGTCGGAAATGGCAATCTGGAAATGGACTTACCTGATCCTGATGCGACACGCGAACAACCCGAAGGCGATGCGGACACCACAACCCCCGAAGAACTGGACGCAGCCATTAAAGACGGTGATCCAGAACTGGCGCAAGAGGCCGATGATTTTGACAAGGCCGCGACGTCTGCAACCGTAACGCCTCTTAAATTCGGTAAAAAATAATGAAAATACTGGCGCTCGATGTAGCAACTCAATGCGGGATTGCGGTTGGTTCTTCCAATGGCCCCCCTAAATGTTGGTCTGTGGATTTGGGCGCCAGTGTCCCTGATCCACGGATCGAAAAGAGGGGGCAATCTGAAGCAAGCCTTAAGCGAATGCGTGCGGCTCACAAGTTCAAGGCCGATGATATTAGGTTTTTGGCTGTGGCCCGTCTGCTTGAGGAGCTTATTGTTGAGCATGAGCCTGATTTAATCGTTCCTGAAGCGTTTATCGGAGGGGATAATGCTTCGGCCTACCTAATCGGGCTTGTGGTCTGTGTGCGGCTCTGTGCGGCTAACCACGGCATTAAATGCGAAATGGTAGCCCCCGGCACTGTCAGGAAGCATTTCTTGGGGAAGGCAAAGACTTCTAAGGACTTTCCCGGCGTTTCTGTCCCAAAGGCTAAAATCATGATCAAGGAAGAGGTCGCCGCACGATGCAGATTGTTGGGGTGGGACGTCCCCGATCTGGATGCTGCTGATGCGGCCGCAACTTGGGACTGGGCTTGTGCAACGCGCGCCCCAGCATACCAGGCTAAACCGCAAGGGGGCATGTTCAAATGAGTAGACACAGTTTCTCCCCCGCAATCGCTCAAGTCGTAGGCGTCAACGCGGCAGTGATCTATCAGAATTTGGTTTTTTGGTGCGAGAAGAACGCGGCTGGTGAGCGCAATATCCATGAGGGGCAGGCATGGACATATAACAGCCACAAGGCGTTCTCTCTCTTATTCCCATACCTATCACTTCGGCAAATAAGAAGTGCTTTAGACAAGCTTGAAGAGGCGGAATTGGTCCTTGTTGATTGCTTCAATAAAGACCCAAGGGACCGCACAAAATGGTATGCAGTCCATGACGAAAACGTGGCGTTGCTTTTGTCAGAAATGTCAGCCCCATTTGTCGCTGAAGTCGCACCATTACCAGATAGTAAACCATATTATAAACAAGAACCCCTTAATCCCCAAGGGGACACTGGTTTGTTCTCAGAAATGGAAGAAGATAAGCCGCAAGAATTGTTCGATGATTTTTGGAAGGCGTACCCAAAGAAAACTGGCAAGCCGGCTGCGAAGAAAGCTTGGGACCATCATATCAAAACAATAAACCCCTCATTGATCATCCAAGGCGCGAAACGGTACGCGCATTGGTTGGCTAATCCCAAGAAATGCGAGTTCCGTCCGCATCCCAAACACCCCCAAGGCTGGCTTAACGCTGGGCGTTGGGACGACGAAGAAATTTGGACCGGATATGCTGATCCAGAAAAGGCGAGTTGGGAAATGGTAAGCGATCGACAAGAGGCGTTACTCCTCAAGGGGGAATGCCCGCCCTCAATGAAAAATGCAGACGGCACGCCTAATGATTTAGCAAAGGCACTCTTGGCTACGTTGGTGCAGCGATGATCGGTTGGATACTCGAAAGGATGAAGACATGACACACGAAGTTGATATTTTAGGCCGCGCGCCGTTAATGCGTGGCGAGGTTGAAAGCCAAGCCTTTGTTCCACCTGATAGATCGGACGCTTGGAAGGGGGAACATCTTCTCTTTGTGCCGTACAAGACATGCTCATTTGTGCCCACTTCAGGGGTTGGTTCCTACCGCATGACCCAAACCCGGCGTCAAAAAAAGGTATCCATGCTGCAAAGGCTCAAGTGTACCCCCGAACAGATAGCGGAAAAGCTCAATATTGATCTGTATGTCGTTAAGGCCGATCTAGCCAAGATGGCGACGACAAATGAATGATATTTCATCTGAGCGCGTCCTGCCGCACAACATCGAGGCTGAGCAAGCGGTCCTTGGGGCTTTGATGTTGGATAACGACATTTACCACAAGGTCAGTTCAAGGCTCGATGTGGATCACTTCTTTGACCCGGTTCACGCGCGTATTTTCAGATGCATTGTTGATCGACTTCGCACCGATAAGCTGGCTTCACCAGTCACGTTAAGGGCTGATATGGAGCACGACGAGGGGTTGAGCGAGCTTGGCGGGCCAGCTTATTTGATTAGAATGGCTCACGCCGCCTCATTTTCAGGTATTGAAGGGACGGCCCAGGTCATTGTTGAAATGGCACGGCGTCGAGGTGTGATCCAAGTTTGTCAGGACGCGATTGAGCGGGTTTACGACGATCAAAATGCGGAAGTAGCGCACGCTGAATTGGAAATATTCCTACACACACAAGAGCCAAGCGACGAACCGCGCAGCACTTCCCTTTTGGCCGCTCACGCTGCGTCTATCGAGGAGGCCGACATGATCCGCAAAGGCGAGATAACTGCGGTGCCGTCTGGGCTTGATACGCTGGATGAAGCGGTAAGCTTCATGCGTGGCCGGTATACGATCATCGGCGGCACAACCTCGATGGGGAAAACGGCAACCGCTCTTAGCATCATCTACAACGCGGCAAGGGAAGGTTTTGGGGTTGGCTTCGCGTCAATGGAAATGACTGAAATTGACCTTGCCCGCCGCATGAATAGCATTGATAGCCGGGTCGCGTATCAGCATCAGGATCGCCCCATGAGTGAAGAGGTGTTTCGCAAGGTCATAGAAGCGGCAAAGCTGCAAGAAAGCCTCCCGATTGAGATATTCAACGCGCGCGTAAATGATCTTGCGTCAATCGTTTCTGAGGCAAAGAAGCTGAAAAAGAAGTATCAGCCAAACGGTAACTTCAAAGGTTTGGGCCTTTTGGTTATTGATTATCTTCAGCTGGTTAAGGGCAAGGGCACTGACTTCGAGGTTCTATCTTCGGCGGCAAACGGTCTAAAGCAAGTCGCCAAGTTACTTGACGTTCACGTGATAGCCCTTGCTCAAGTTGGCACAAAGGTTATGGAGCGGGAAAATGCGCGCCCCGGCCTGTCCGATATGCGCGGATCTGGTGATTTAGGAATGGCCCCTGATAACGTGATTTTCTGCCACCGACCCGAATACTATTTGGAACGCCAAGAGAAGCCGAAAGGGAATGATCCTGATGGTTGGGCCGATTACACAGCGGACCTTGAGGCCAGTAAAAACAAGATGGAATTGATCATAGCAAAGGCGCGCATGGGCAAGCTCTCTACGGTAACGGTAAATTGTGACATGGCAACAAACAGATTTTGGGACATGGAGCCGGATACGCAGGATATGGGTTTTTAAGGGTGAGCAATGAAAATATCACATTTAATTTAGCCCCTGCTGATCTGATCGAGTGTGACCGCATTTCAGACAGGATCAGGGGGGCAAGTGATGCCGCTCAAGTCGAATTGATAGCGAATGACGAACGCGCTGTGGTTGTTGCTATGCTTGCAAAGCGTGAGAGTGCCCCGCTAGGCATGGCAATAAAGCACTTGAAAAGCTACACGCTGTGGAAATTGAAGAAAGGAAGGGATTAGGATGGATGCCAAGTTCGCCAAGTTAGTTCAGGAAAACGGCTGGTCAATTCAATCAGTTACGGATGCAAGTATCGTAGCCAAGTGCCCAAGCGCAGGCTGCAATTTGTTCGCGGAGTTGAAATACGGTGATCACGTTCCGGCAATCGACCCTGGTTGCATCCGTGATCCGCTCGATGTGAAGGTTCCAACGTGGGATGATATCAGGCGCTTACTTCGTGATCAGCGCGAAAAGCTCTTACTCACGATCCGCGAAGTTGAAGAGATAGCAGGAATTGAGGGGGATCTTCTAGCCAAGGTCGAGCGCGACGGGTCAAAGAAGGTTCCAAACGTGCAGACCCTATCAGACTGGGCCGGCGCGCTGGGCTTTGAAATTGTATTGCGTCCTATCCCGCTCACGTCTTACGCAATCCGTACAATCATAGAAACGCGCGCCAAAACTGACGCGCGCACAAAGAGAATGTCGCTGGAAAACAGGCGGCGCTCTACCCGCAACGCTGGGGGCAGGTAGGGCGCGTTAAGTTGGATCAGGGAGTAATCGAAAGCAGCCTTTTCGTCGCTTCGATCGATGCAATTAGCACGCGCGCATTTTCGGCGCTCACTGCGTCCATGATTGCCTGAACCGCCCAAACAGGGGCCCCATTGCCTCGCCAAGCATTTATTGCCTGCGCGCTGAGCCCGTAGCGGTTGGAGAATTTGGTTTTCCAGCGGTTCGTTCCGAAAAACTCGGTGGCTATCCTGTCAAGGTGTTCGAAACGCTGGGCTGGCGTCATGAGAGAAAGTATTGTATCGGTCAATTGCTTGATCCTTTCGGGCTGATCCAGCGCCATGTTTGACACCTCAACAGGTGGGGCGCTGGATCGTTTAAGTTAATCAGAATAAATCTAGCTGTGTGGTAGTGGGTGATGCGTTGCGCTCAAACCCGCCCATAACAAGCTGTTCGCCTGCTGGGGTGAGCTCTGAGCGGGTCGGATTAAACATTTCTGCAAGCTCCTTTGCCCTGTCCAGTGCGAGCGTTTGCCCCCTTTCCTTGGTTTGGCCTATCTCCTGAACGCGGTATTTCAACAGGCCGTTAATGTTTTTAAAAGGGGTGATGATATGGCCCGCGTGGGCAAACGGTTCGCAGATCATTACGCGCCCTCGTCCCACTCGATCACCTGCACGTTGCCAGCGCATACCCCTAAAATATGAAATCCGTCCATGCGGTCCTCGCTGGCGTCATTGTACCATTCGATAGCGGTGTCTAATTGCGCGGCCTTCTTGGCCTCCTCAACCGTCCCTTGATGATAGCTGACATGGTGCGTCCCGCGTATTTCGCCACTGGTAGAACATTCGCACACCCAAACCGTGTATCCTTCGGGCTGCTTGGTGCCGTTGGTGGTGTCAAAAAAGTGGCTCATTCCTCGCCCTCCCATTCATTCCAGCCCATTTGCCCATCTATCGTGTAATGCGTTACCGCCTCCGTGCTGCTGTCACGCTCTACGCAATCCTGCACGGTCCCGTCCTCAACCATCGCAACGGCTTCGGCTATCGTGTCCGCTTCCACCTCATATTCATAAGTTACAATCACGTCGGCCTTGATCTTAAATGCTGGCATAGTCTTTCCTTTCGGGTTTCTACTGCGTGTCTGGCGCATGGTGCCGCCCCTCAATTCGAGGGACGGGCGATGCGTCAAGGGGCGAAAAATCGCGCGATGCCTGTGTTTATGTTTGTGCCGCTTTCGCTGAATGATCCTGTAGCCAAGTCTTTCCACCTGTCCCAACCTCTACCAGGGTCAATATATCCGTGATCTGATACCGCCGTTATCGGTAAAATTGCGTACAGCACCCCATCAGGCTTTAAGAATTTGCGCGCGTGTTCAACGTGCTTTTGGTAGTGTTTCCCGTAAAATGGCGGGTTCATAAAGATCACGTCAAAGTCAGGTTTTGGGGCAAGCTCTAGAAAGTTGGCAGTGTGAACGCTAAACCCTTTGTCTCGCGCTGCTTGTGCGCGGCCTGCGTCTACCTCAACGCCTACCATTCCTAATTCCCGCAAGTTGTGTCTCATGGCATATTTGCGCGCGGCGTCCATCAGCGACCCATCGCCGCAAGACGGTTCAAGAATTTTCTGCCCTTCACGCAATGCGGCGCGTTCAATCATTTCCGCCGCTACTGCGTCGGGCGTCCGGTAGAATTGCAAGTCTTTTGAAACCGCAGTGGATTGCGCGCGCTTGGGTCTAGCCTCGGGGCAGTCTGGCAACACGTCGCCGTAGTATTCGCGCAAGGCTTCGTTGATTGCGGCCAACATCACCGGGCCGAAAAACAAATGGCCGTTGCCGTTGTTAAATCGCTTCAACCATACATCGCCAAGGATACCTTGAAGCGTGCCCCCTAGAACCTCATTGCGTGGCGCGCGCCCCTCTGTTGTGTCGGGCGTGATTATCTCTTGCAGTTGGCCCTTTCCGTCCTTTGCCCCTGATAGCATGGCCCGAAATTGGCCGTGGGTGATATGTGGTATCCCGCAATAGACAGCTAAGGCGTTTAACATGTCCAGCAACCGCTCAGTGCCCCAACCTCCATAGCCGGCCTCTGTGACGTTGGATAAGATCACACGTTTAGGCAATCCCTTGACGCCTACCTTCATGCGGTCATGTGACTTGAAAGAAAGATCAAGCTGCCCGAAACACTCGGCCAAGCCGCGCAGGATATGGGCGCGCGGGTCTTGAATATAGGTTCCAAACGTGGCGCGAATGTTATCAAGCGTAAAAGGGGCCGGATCCTTAAACGCAAGCTGAAAGCGTGAACGGTCGGACGCGGGGGCAATCTTGTCTAGGTTTAACCCCGCGTAAACGTGTTTCCATGCGCTTTCTAACAAGTTGGCTTTCAAGCCGCGCTCGTAAAGGGTAGGCGCGCCACGATCAAACACGCGCCCCGCGAAGGTGCCGCCGATTGTTGCGGCGACTTCAGCAGAGGCACAAGCCGCGCGCACCGTCTCAATCGTTTCAGGGATTGCCAAAACTTTAGCGTCGTATTCATCCACAATGTCAGACAGGCGGCGAAGCGTGGCAGGCAAGTTTGCGTGTGTATCGTCCAACATTAGACGCCCTCCCCTTCAAATAAGGCCGCAATGGCGTTCCAGTCGGGCGTATCGCTTGCTAGGGCAATCTCTGCGATTGCGTCTAGCTTGCCCGTCACCACCTCAACCCAGTGCGCCGCGACCTTTGCCGTGGGCTTGCGCGTCAATCCCGCGACGTGCACGGTTTTGTTGTGCGCGTTCATAATGTCGTAAGATGAACCGTATGCCGTTTCTAACGTGCGATAAACGCCAACCTTCAAACCGCGTGGGCGTCCATCCTTCCAATATGATAGCTTGATTTCAAGCTTGGGTGTGCCCTCGTCCTTTTCCAGCATATCGGAAAGTGCTGCGCGGTCCATGTCGCGGCGGTGTGTAAAAAGTGTATCGGCCATGTCGTGTCCTTTCGGGGTTTCAACTAAGCGGCGTTTGTCCGCTTCTGCTAACCTATATATATAAGTCAGATGTTTAATCAACCCCCTAAAACACAATTAAACAATATAAATGGGCTTGCATGGTCAATTCAATCATGTATGTTGATTGGCAAGCGGTACAGATGCCGCAACACTCGAAAGGATTTAGAACCATGACCCGCCTCACAAACCACCAGTCAATGATGTTGAATGCAATCAGAACAGGGGACAAAGACGAGCGGACCAATAGCCCGGTAGATGCCACCGCCTACGGCGCGCGCCCAAACTCTTCATGGGCTAGCTGGTACAAGTGGGGGCGCGATCTTCTCCCCCTCCCCGCAGAACTCACAAAGAAAGGTATAACGCTATGAGCATCGAGGGCCCAGCAGGCTATGACCTGCGCATGATTGACTTCCTGACACCGACGCGGGCCGTGTTCCCTGATACTCCGACAATCGACGGAATTACGGGGTCTTACCTGCATGGCAAAAAGCATTTCGTTAAGATCATCGGGAATGAGGCGCACGTCATAACGCGCCGTAAAGATGGGGACTGGGGGGGCGGATTTGTTGTTATTCACCCACGCTTTGTGGTGCCAGCATGAAACAGCTTGATCTACTGCCTAAGCCCAAGAAGCCAAAGGCGAAGCGGGTCAATCGCGCTCACGTCACCGATGCAGGAGAGGGCATGTCAGGTTATCCCTACGGCGCTCAATTCACTTGCGCGCGCTGTGAATGGGAAAGCGAATGGCTGTGTTTTGACAACATCACCGAAACCCGTCGCGGCGTTCCCTGCCCGACATGCAATAAAGAAGGGGCATCACTATGAACCGCAGAACACACCGCTACCGCATAAGAACAGGCCTAATCATAGGGGCGCTGGCCCTTTCCCTTTCACCCACAATCTGGAGCTTATTCCAATGATATCCCTTTATTGGTACGGGTACGGATGGAAAACGTTAGAGGAGGGGGAGGGGTTCATGGCAGACGCCCTTTCATCCGGCGATATATCACCCGCAGAAAATCCCCGCGTTGTTCGATATGATGCAAAGATCGGGATCAGGTACGGGATCCAAGTGCAACACGACTAAGACGCCACCACAGACCCACACAAGGCCAACGTAGGGCGCGGAGCCCTTCCCCCTACGTGCCTTGACCCATTGCAAGCCAAAGCAATACCTTCCCCCCCATGGATACACAAATCACCACACCCGATGCCCAACCAATCAAAAGACGTGCAATCTCCCGCAAAGTACGTGCTGCCCTATCATATAGAGTTAGGGACCTCCTACCATGGGACGACTGTGCGAGGGCCGCAGGCCTCTCCCCCGCAGGGTTATACAAGGCCAGATTGAAGGAAGAGGTCAAACAACTGCTGGAAGAAATTAAAGGCGAGTATGTTCAAGAGGTTGAAAAGATGAGAGCGCCATACAAAGCCAGGGCCTTCGAAGTAGCCAACGAGCTTATGCAAGCAAGTAAGAGCGATGCAGTCAAGGCTAGAATGGTGGAGTTCCTCGCGGGCGAGAGCAAAGGAAACAACGTAAATGTGGCCGTTCAGGTCAATAATGCGCCCGCTGCCCAAGGCTATGAGTATGCGGATCCGAGGCAAGAGGTTGTCACGTTGAGGGCTGCAATCACCTCCGAATGACCGGGCAGACACTACATGTTGTGTTTGTCATGGCCTTATGTTGCCTCAAATGGCTAAGTGCTTGTAAACATTGAATGTGCAAGTTGCTATAATCCCTATTATGTTAACTAACGATCTGAACCCCTGCCCGATCAAGTGCCAGAGCCTCCCCTTCCCCAGCGATCATCCAGCCATAGCGGAGGGGGTAGGGGGGTCGATTTCGAGGGGGGCGGGGGCAAAATCCGCGCGCAAATATCCTGTAGTCGTCCCCCTCCCTCGCGGCAGTCTCTCAATTTCCTAAAATATATTATGGCCCTGTTATCGAATAAGGGCCTTGTTATACTTGACCCCTGCGTTTTTTTGTGGCCCTGTTATTATATTGAGGCCCTGATATGAGGATATAGGATATGGGACGAAAGTTGGTTGGCGGACGGATTATTAAGGTTCGGATGCCTGAAGGTATGATTGCTCGGTTGGATGCTTTGGGTGTTGTGAAGAGTGACTTTGCTCGGGTTGCTGTTTTGGAGAAATTGGATGCTGGTACGGCTCCGATTACTGCGGCTGATGTAAGGCGTTGGCGGGCTGAACAGCTTGAGCCTAATGCGTTGCTTGCTGATTTGCCGATGGAGTTTGTTGATGGTGATGGTTATTGTTATGAGGCTCGTACAGAGCTTCCGGCGGCTATGACGACTGGGGAGCTTGACGGTGTTGGTGGTGCGCCTGACCTGCCGCCCGATCCGAAAAAAAATTCTTTGCAAGGTTCCGCAGATAAGCTGACGGTTGATCAGAAGGTTATTCTTTCTGCGTTGCGTGAGAAGTCTCGTTCTTCGCGTGATTTGGAGAAGCGTCTTGCGTGGCTTGGTTTGCGTTATTCCAATGCAGAGAAGTCTTTGTTGGGTCGCGGGCTGATTGCTGTTGTTGGCGGAATGTTGGTGGCGACATGAACGTATTCGAGCGGATGAATTTTACTTTGGCTGAGGCCGAGATTTTAGAGGAGGCGCTGGCACGGTTTCTCAGCGCCTCCGTAGGGGTCCCGTCGCAGATCGAGCCGCGCGTTCTTTTAGGCCGGATCTCGTCTGCAATTGCGGACGCTCTTTTGGGCTGTGACGACTGCCGCGCAAATGTTGAGAAGATTGGCGAATATTATTTCTTAGAAAATCCTATCTGGGAGCGGGCATCTGGGGGCTGTGATATTCTCTGCATTGGGTGCTTTGAGAAGCGGCTGGGTCGCGCGCTAACCAAGCCCGATTTCATCCCTGCGCATCAAGTTGAAGAACATCGGCAGTCTGACCGGTGGAAACGTAGAATTGGATTGGTGGCGACATGAACGAATTATCTGACAAGATTACATCTCTGGCGCGGAACGTGTCTGTGAAAATGGACGCGGATTTAATCGTCATTGCACATGCAGTCGACGCTCTTGAGGTTGAGAATGAGCGCCTTCGGGCTGCGATCCTTGGAACGACAGAGTTTGACGGCGGGAAGGTTTTCAATTCATGGATCGACGGCACCGATCTTTCCAGCGATTACCCTATCCTTGCTGAAGTACACACTGCTGCAAAGGTGGTGACTGATGGATGATATGAGCAAGTATCGCGTGCGGTGCGAAGCGGAGCACCCCGTAAATAGCAATGTTTCGGAGAGAGCAAAGGAACACGCTTTTCGATGCGCTTGGGAGAATGGTCACTTAAGCGGACTTTCGGAGGTCTTGTCTCATTACGGTGATTTCATTGATCTAGCTCAAATAGCGGCAGATGATGTGGTGTCAGAGAGTGAGGTGTTGTCCGATGGTTGAATTATTTGGCGCGTTTTGCATATCGATCGTGATTGGCGGTATTTCGGCGGGTACTGCCGTCTACATGGCTTTTCGGCATGGATGGTGGGCTGGCCCTGAATTGGGCCCCCCTCTGGGGATGGAGGTTTTTTGCCTTCTCGTATTTCTGTTCGCTACGGCGGCCACGTTTTTCACTTTAATTTAGGGTCGGATAGATGCACCTAGACACATACAAAGACGCGGCGGTTGCGGTTTCTGCTGGCCGGAATGTTGTTTGCCGCGTTGGCTCCCACCGAGAGGCCCTAGATACGGGCCGGGCGATAATGAACGCCACGCATCACGGTTGGAGCCATTCACAGTCCAACCCATACAAATTGCGCTGTATGGGCGGACTTCTTCACCTTGTTATCCATGAGCATGAAGCGGCCGGGATGGAATACCACGATAGCATCGGTGTGGTGGGCGCGCTTATTGCTTCGCGCGTTCGGCTCGATCCAAACCACAACATATATTGAAGGGATTACAATATGACTGATAATGATACATTGCGGGCCATGCAGAGAGCCGCACTTAGCATTGGCAAAGTCGAATGGGGGGGGACGCATGAGCTAGACGCGAAAGGGCATGCAGAGCAAACCAAAACCTCAGTGGATATCACTGCAGAAACCTTTGGTCAGAGCGGCCCTCAAAAAATGAGCGGTTTGTATTTAGAGGGTACTGAAACGGTTTTGTGCCACACGGGTACTTCACCCAACAGCCCGACACATGCCCGGATCTTAACCGCGCTATGGAATAATTTTGTAGAACAAACGATTAAAGAAAGCGAGGCTTCCCATGACTGACACACCAAAACGCGAACTATCCATTGCGAGCCACTGCGCCATAGCGTGCCGTGAGGGCGCATTTCACAAGTTTCTTGAGCTCAAGTTCGATCAGAAGTGCGCGACCAAGGAGCAAGCAGCGCAGATCATCACGTATCATTGCGGTGTTGAGAGCCGGAGTGAGTTGAATGCCGTTGGTCCTGAGCAGGAGACATGGTTGAAGCTGCAGGCCGAATACAAAGATTGGTTGAGAACATGAAATTGCAAGGTAGGGTGACAGCCTCCCTTGGAGGTGGTCGCTTTATTGGGATCGACTTTGGGGAGGGCGATTTTATGACTGAGTGTGAGGTTCAGGTGAATGGTGACGGATCTGTGACGGTTATGGACATTCGGGAAACCCCCACGCCAAAGGAGGGCTCTAAGTAATGTTGAGAATAACCGACAAGGGCAACTTCCTCTACGAGCCAGACGGGGCCGAGCTATCAAACTTCTTTTGGAATGAGGATCACTTTTGTTGCGTGCAGGGTCCGATTGGTTCCGGCACGTCAACAGCTTCGTGTCACAAGATTTGGCGCCTTGCGTGCAAACAAGAGCCCGATTGGGACAATGTTCGCCGCACGCGCTGGATTATCTCCCGTGAGACATACAAGCAGCTGCGTGAAACGACTGTGAAAACGTGGCTGGAATGGTTCCCAGAGGAGATTTGGGGCCCGTTCATCCGTTCAGAGCCAATGTTTCACCACCTAAAGCGCGATCACCCGTCAGGGGATGGAACGCGCGTCGACTGCGAAGTAATCTTCTTGGCACTTCCAGACGCGGAAACTGCAGAAGCGGTGCTGGCGTCATACGAGATTACGGGGTTTTTCAAGAACGAAGGCCAGTTCACGCAGAAAGAGATTATTGACGAACTGCTTTCTCGCTGTTCTCGGTATCCCTCAATGAAGAACGGCAGTGGTGCAACGTGGTTTGGTGGCTGGATGGACATGAACGCGCCCGTTGAGGGCCACTGGGTGCCCTACATGCGGGGAGATATCCCCTTGCCGCCTGAAATGGGCGAGGACGAGCGCCAAGGGTACGAGAAGCCCGACACTTGGACGTTCATTGTTCAACCACCTGGCCTGATCGAAAAGATTGTTGACGGAAAGGCGGTATATGAGTTCAACCCGCTTGCCGAAAACCAGAAGAACCTACGCGAAAGTTACATGGCGAAGATCAAGGGCAAGGCGCGCAGCTGGATCGATCGACGTGTTTTGAACAAGGTTGGCCTCTACATGGCTGGCAAGGCGGTATATCCCGACTTCTCAGAGGTGGATCACGTCAACGCGGTGGACACTTACCCTATTGAGGGCATCCCTATCACTGTGGGCCTTGATTTTGGACGATCCCCAGCTGCGATCTTCATGCAAGAGGTGAACGATGTTTGGACGGTTTTCTCTGAGGTGATCGGGGACAACGAAAGTGCCGAGAAGTTTGCGCCCAAGTGCAAGAAGCACGCAGCTAAGAATTTCCCCGGCTTTTCCTTTACATGGTGGGGCGACCCGCGGGGCGGTGATGGACAGCAAGCAACAGAGGAAACGGGTTTCAGCGTGTTTGCAAAATACGGCATGACTGTTTTGCCGCCAACAACAGACAACAACATCGAGCTTAGGCGTTCGAGCGTTGAGCTTGTTCTGAACCGGAGGAACGGACTGAAGGTAAACCCCAAGGCGCTTGTTCTTCGCCGCGGCATGGCTGGCGGGCACCACTACCGCAAGATCAAGGGCGCTCCCGGCATGTTTGCCCCGTCACCGGTCAAAGGCCCGTACTCACACCCTGTAGACGCCTTTGAAAACGGGCTGATCGGTGGGGGCGAAGGTTATGCGGTCGTGACCAACCCTAACGCCGTTCGTCGGATGCCTTCCCCAGTCAAACCCCGCAAAGTGAGGTTACGCCGTGGAGCCTGAGTGCTTTTACTTCGTGTTTCACCATCGCCCGTCCCTGCGAGACATTTTTGCGGGGCGGGCCTCGGCGTTACAATACTTCGGCCACGTTGAAGCAATGGGCTATACGGTGGACGATACATGGTTCTTCTTTGACCCGGGGAGGTACAGAACAACGCTTTCCATCACGCACATGCATGACGAAGTGGAGGCGATGATGGCTGAAAAGTACGCACTGGCCCACATAGTTATCAAGATCGAAGCGCGGGGTAAGTTTTCATTTCCAGCGCACCCACCAATGAATTGCGTATCTCAATGCGCGGCGTTCATTGGTATCCGTGCATTTACGATCCCCGGCTTTCGCAAGAGGTTGCTCCTTGAAAAAGGAGTTATTATTCATGGGCCCGAAAGAAGATCGTGACGCCAAAAAGGACCGCTTGCGCGAACAGCGCCTATCCTTAATTGATCGGCGCAAGAGTGCAGAAGAGACGGCAGGCGGTCTAACCACCGACCTCAGATCAGTTTACGGTCTGGGGGGCCTTTCGCTCATCGGACAGCGAGGCACTAAAAAAGCCACCGCTACTGTTGCGACCCCCAAAGCCGTGACTGACCGCTGATATGGCAAGCATGAAGCCCAGCAAAGATTTCTCAAGCCGCTACACGGCAGCCAAGAAATGGCGTGATAGCGCGCGCCCAAAACTGGAAGAGATTTATTCATTCATTTGCCCAGGCAGAGAGAAGGAATTTAGCACCAACCCCAACACGCCGCGCGAAGACGAACCTGAAACCTTTATCTCCCTGCCAGAAGATTTATCCTCTGATTTCGCATCCGACTTGGTGACGTATTACACCCCGTCAGAAACAAATTGGACGGAATATCTGGTTACAACGCCCGTCCCGAAAGAGGCGGAAAAAGAAGTTTTGGCAATCGTCAAAGAGCGTGAAGAAGAGATATTCGATCTTATCCAAGCATCAAACTACAACGACATTGCGCCGCAAGTTATGTTTGAAGCTGCGCACGGCACCGTGGCAATGTGGGTAGATAGCGCACACATCGCACAGCCAATTTTCTGCGAGACAGTCCCACCGTCCGAACTGCTTATCACCCCCGGCCACTTGGGCATCTTGGACCGCTTTCGTGAAAAGTCTGTGATGGCGTCAACTCTACCCGCTCTTTTCGATGGGTGGGACGTTGATCTTACAGACGAAAAAATCAAAAAGAAAATGGATAAGCCGGGGGCGTCTTGCAAGTGTTGCTGGGGGTTCTGGCTCGACTGGTCCGACCCCGGCAACCCTCTCTGGCGCTGCGAGATAACCGTTGACGATTGCCGGATCACACCAAGCGAGCCCCTGACCCTTGGGGATTACGCTGGTTCCTGCCCTCTTCTCGTTGGCCGATTTAACCCACAAACAGGAAAGCCTTGGGGGCGCGGTCCAGCTTGGAAGTCCCTGCCAGATATGCGCGTTTATAACGCGGTGGATGAAGCTGTTTTGGACGGCTTGGATCAATCATTGCGAAACACGGTTATCTACGCTGACGATGGGTTCCTTGATCTGTCAGAAGGCGTTGACGCAGGACGCGCGTATCCAGCACATCGCGGATTTACACGGGATCAGGTTTATGAGCTTCAAAAGGGCGTAAACCTCGACACGGGCTTTTTCTCCGAGGAGCGGTTGGAAGAACGGTTGCGCCAGAGGTTCTATCAGGACGGGCCGAAGCAAAGGGGAGACACCCCTCCAACGGCAGCGCAGTGGATGGATGAACGTCGCCGCATTCAGGTTCGCCTTGGTAAGCCTTCCGCACCTTTGTGGCGCGAGTTCTTCCTACCCTTCGTTCAGCGCACAGAGTTCATTGCCGTTGAGCTTGGCAAGATCGAACAAGCCTTGACGCACAAGGAGGACACGATTTCGGTTCAGCCGATTTCGCCACTTCAAAAAGCCCAGAACCAAGACAAGGTAATGACTTCGCGGTCAAACATGGAATTAGCATTCGCTATCTTCGGTGAAGGCGTGTCGTCATTTATAGACCCGCGCCAAACCATTGCTAACCATGTCAGTGCGTCCGGTGATGATTTGACGGTAATTGTAGATCAAGAAGACCAAGAAGGAGCCCCTGCAAATGGACAGCCTACCCCGCCCGCGCAGTAAGCCGGGACCGTTGATTGAGTATATTTCTGAGTTAAAACAGGCTGGATTGAAGAAACAGGCTGATATTGTCGTTGGGGCTGTGCGATCATCGCTCAACAGTAAAGATGGGGCTATCTTGTTGGAATTGCTTGAAAAATCCATCCTTGAAAGAAGTATCGATATCTCTGCCGATCCACGTGCATTGGACGCGAACAACGCGCAGAGCTTTATAGCACTCGATCTTAGGAGGATCTTGAGCAATGAATTTGATGCAACTGTTGAACCTACACCGACCAACGCGAGCCCCCGCAGACGAAGTGGGAGCCGGAACCTTTGAGGGCGAAGCGCCACCAGCAGAAGGCGCAGCGCCAGAGGCGGAAGCCGGGGCCCCCGATCTTGAAGCGGCCACCATTCCGGCAGAAACGGATTATTCGTTCCTGCCGGATGAATTTCGCAAAGATGGCGCAAACGACATTGAAGGCTTTCGGGCACGCTTCGATGATCTTTCATCCCAAGACGCGCAACGCCAAGAAGCCCTAGCCGATGTTCCCGAAGACGGGACTGGTTACAAATTCGAGGTTCCCGAAGATTTAGACTTCGGGGATCTTGATCTACCAGAGGACTTTTCGTTTAAGCTAAAAACAGACGATCCGACAATGGCGCCTATTTTCGAGAAGTTTGGCGCGCTCCTTCACCAGCATAACCTCCCGGCATCAGCCGCGGCAGAGTTCATGGGCGTCCTAGCCCAATACCAAGCTGCTGAATTTTCCCCCCTCTATGCTCAAAGCAAAGTCGAAATGACCGCGCTTGGCACAGCCTCAGATAGCCGCGTGGCAAATGTAGATCGTGCGCTGGCGGCACGGCTGCCACCTGATCTAGCGGCATCCCTGAAATCAGCCGCGACAACAGCCAATGGCGTTAAGGCGCTAGAAGCGTTATTGAAGCCTCGCGGGTTTACCCCACCGACCCCGACCCCCGCAGCTTCAGACTTTGAAGGCCTTACAGGATCAGCGCGCCTGAAAGCGATCAACGAAGCTGAAGGCAAGAAGTGAACCGAGAAAAGGAATAATCAATGTCCGTACAGACACTCACAGAATACGCAAAGACCTTTGAGGCAAATGATAAGCGCCGCGCTATCATTGAAATGTTTCCAGAGGCGGTCGATTTCATGGACGCACTGCCGTTTATGACCGCGCCTGGTGGCGTGTATCGCTACCAAACAGAAGGCGACCTGCCAGACAACATGGGTTTCCGCGCGATCAACGAACTGCCAGCTGAAGGCCACGGCCTTTTGAATGACGCAGTAGAACAAACCTTCCCAATCGCAGGCAACATCGATGTTGACCGTGTTCTCCTGAACCGTTACGGCCAAGGCCGCAAAACGATTGACGAGAAAATGTCGCTGAAGAAAAAAGCCAAAATCTGGGCCGACACATTCATCAATGGCGACAACCAATCGGCACCCCGTGAATTTACCGGCATGAAGGCACGCTTGCGCGCCGTTGGCGGGTCAACAGATGGTAGCAACTATCTCAGCCGCATCTTGGCAAACTCTGCAGCATCAGGTGGCGGCGCGCTGTCTCTTGCACAGCTTGACCGGGCAATTGGCCTTGTTGAAGCGCCCACGGCAATCATCATGCCAAAGGCGATCAAAGACCGCTTCGCAGCTGCCCAGCGCGATACGACCATTGGTGGTTTCATCACGTTGGACAAAGACGACATGGGCCGTCAGATCATGCGTTACGGCAACCTGCCGATCTATTGCGGGTATGGTATCTCGCAGTTTGGTGAATTTCTTCCATTCGATGAAGTTGCGACTGGCGGCGGCTCTGCCGTTACGTCCTCAATCTACATCGTCCGGTTTGGTGAGGATGGTGTGACCGCACTTGAAACTTCACCAATGGAAGTCAAAGACTTCGGCCTTTTGGAAAATGGCGTTCACCACCGCGTCAACATCGAGCATGACGTAGGTATGGGCATCTTTGATCCGTTCTCCGCTCTTCGCCAATCTTCCATCACAAACGCTCCAATCATCAAGTAAGGGAGAGAATTTATGTCTAGCAAAACTTTTGCAATCGACGCAGCCGTAGGTCACATTAAACGTGAGCTTGGCCTTGCCGCTCTAACCGCATCAAATTATGTCGGCGTCCAGTTAGATCAAGGCGGCGCTGCCGTTACTGATTACGCATTGGTCATCGACGTGGAAAGCTGCAAGGTATCAGCCGGAAACGAGACTTATACCTTGCGTATGCTCGGCTCAAACTTGACGAACCGATCAGACGCTCAAATTTTGGGAACAATGGAATTGGGCGATGGAGCAACTATCCCCATCGAAACTGTTGACACGGTTGCGGGCTCTCGGCGTGTGCTTCGTGTTCGTAGTGAGGTAGATCAAACCCTCTTCCAGTACATCGATCTGCACTTGACCGTTGCCGGAACGTCCCCGTCAATCAGCCTCGGCGCCTTCGTTTCACGGGAGATTGTGTAATGCCCAAAATCGTAACAATCACGGCAAACCCTGACTTCGACAAACCGCGCGATCAGGAGTTCCTTGCGATCAAAAAGGCTGGCCCTAAGAAGGTGTCCTACCAGACTGCAATGGAAAACATTCGCCTGTCTGAAGGCCGTTACAGCATCATGCCAGAACGTGATGAAAAGCCTAAGCGTATCAATGTCGAGCTTTCCGACATGTCGCCGCAAGACCTGAAGGTCATGTTGGTGAGCCTTGGCATCAAGACCGAGAAAAAGATGAAGCGTTCAGACGTTCTCACCCTTATCCGCAAACGGCTGGATGATGTTGAAATCGAAGAGGACGATGCCGAAGAATAGCCTCGGTCTTGTATCCTCCTGAGCCCACCGAGGCTTAGAAAGGGGCTGCTTTCGAGCGGCCCCTTTTGCTTTAGTGCATTTGGCAGCACTGCATTTCGCCAGAATGTCCCAACATGGCAACACAATTTTCAATGATCGGCATCTTTAATGCCGCACTGCTGGCTCAGGGTCAGCTTGAAATCGTCGCAGCGAATGACGGTTCTATGGAGTACAGGACAATGGCGCGCAACTGGCCCGCCATTGTTGAAGCAGAGCTTGAGGACGGCGCGTATTACTTCACGAAGTCGGAACAGCATTTAATCACGCGCTCAGATGGCAAATTCGGGTTTCAGGATGGATACTTGGTCCCGTCCGGTGCGCTGCACGTTCGGAATGTTTGGCTACTGTCAGATACCTCCAGCAAGATCGAGGTGGATTGGGTTCAAGATAGCGCAAATGTTTACCTCAATTCGCCTGATGGGTGCTGGGTGGAAACAGCTATTTGCCCTGAGCCCGATCTATGGTCGGCCAACTTTGTGCGCGGGATGCAGAAGCGCATGGAGGCGCTTATATCCCGATCGATCAAAGAGGAGTTCGGGGAGGCGCAGCAGTTGGATCAAGAGGCTGAAATGTATTTCCAGCGCGCGCGAACCAATTCAAGCAAGGCCAGATCGGCAAAGCCGTTCTACAACAAAGGCCCAATAGCAAGCGCAAGGAACCGTCGTGGCTAAAGTCAAAAGAACGATCACCCAAAGAGACTTCACATACATGGAGCTTCGAGAGGACTTCCTTGAGCGTGATGATGTTGATATTCGCGGGCAATCCTTATCTGGCGCATTGAATATGAAGGCGCTGCAAACGGGAGCTATGGAGGCGCGACCGGGATTGCACTACGTTCGGACCCTCCCCAACGCTGATGATATTATTGAGATCCGCCCCGCAACAGGGCTTAAATTCGGCATGGTAATCTACGACGATAGCTTGCAGATTTTCGACAATTCAGGGGGCCTTGTTTTCGCTGAAACTGCGGTCCCCTGGACTGATGCCGAGGAGGTTTGGAGTAATTCGTTTAGAGCGAAAACTGTCATTGGGTCAGAGGGCGGCGGTATAAACGTCCTTGAATATGATGGCGGTGTTTGGACCTTTTCCGAGTTTGCGTTTTCGGAGGTATCAGGGGGGGAGCTTGCACAGCCTTACTGGTCATTTGATGGATCGCTAACATTGAAGCCCTCGGCATTGAGCGGCAACATCACACTAACCGCCAGCAAGCCGTTTTGGACTGACGCCTATGTTGGGCTTCGGGTTCGCTATGGAGCGCGAGAAGTTACTGTGACTGAGCGCGTAAGCAATACGGTTGTTCGAGGGACTGTTGTTAATGGACTGCCCCCCAGCTGGTACATAGCCGTCGAAAACAGCACTGAATACAGAGTTGGGGATGCTGTGGTGGCCGCTGATACCAACTTCCAAGGGCTTATCGTCGGCATCAATGATTTGATATTGTCGGTTGTGACTTCAGAGTTCTATGAGGGCCCAGACGTTGGAGAGGAGCTTTCCGGCCCAAGTGGATCGTCCGAGATTACAGCCAGCGTTGCTTGCGAAGCGCCTCTAGCATCGCCAATTTGGGATGAGCCTCTAATGTCCAGCGTTCGGGGGTGGCCCCGTGCTTCAGGTAGCGCGGCAGGGAGAATGGTATTACTCGACTTTCCAGCGGTTCCAGACCTCATAGCGGTATCTTCATCCAGAACCATTGAGGATTTTGACGTTGGCGCCGACGACGATGATGCGATAGTTCGACAGGTTGGCGACAATGCCCCGCGCTGGCTACATGCAAAAAGCGTTGGCGATTTGATCCTGTTCTCAGACAACGGCCTCTACAATGTCCCGACCCGTGAAAACGGCGTGATCACCCCCAACAACTTCAATCCGGTATTTATTGATGAAAGCGGATGCAGCACGATCGAGCCGGTGACGGTTGAAGATGGGATTATCTTCGTTGATGGGTCTGGCGAAAACGTCAAAATGGTAATGCTTGATGGCAATATTTACCTCAAGTGGTCGGTGAAGCCTTTGACGCCTATGCATCGGCAGTTGGTCAAATCTCCACGCGCATTGTGCGGGCCTTCTCTTGGGTCGGCAGCGCCAGAGAAGTACGTGTTCATCATCAACGGCGATGGAACCTTGGCTACGGTGACGTGGCAGAGCAGCCTTAGAGATGAAAGCGTTGGGTTTGCCCCATGGGTAACAGACGGTTCTTTTGTGAAGGTATCCCCAATTTTCGATGGATACTTTGCGATCATTGACCGAGAGGTCGACGGATCTACGGTTCGGTTCCTTGAGAGGTTCGATGATGAAATGACCGTTGATTGCGGCGTAAGTATCGTTGGCGCGTCACAGACCACGCCATTAACAGTCAACGGCGATGAGCTGACAGTCAACGGCGTTTCGCTGGGGGCTTCATCGCCGTACATGACCCACTTGGCCGGAGCAACTGTCTCATATTACATCGAGGGATGGGACGCAGGGGACTTTTTAGTGAACGCTGACGGCACTATGGATAATGAGCCTGATGATGCCCTTACCCGTCAAGTGGGTTTGAACTTTGAGGCAGCCGCGCAGCCTTGGCCGACCGAATATATTGACAACCCTCGCGGCGGTGATCTGGCGGTTAGGGTCATGGGCCTAAATGTATCGGTGCAGAATACCTTGGCCTATCAGGTGTCATGCAACGGCATAACCACCAATGTAAGCGCATATGGGTTTGGTGATGACCTGAGCTTGCCCCCCATTCCTAAGACAGAAGTGCGCCAGTTCACGGTATATGGTAATAGGGACCACCCAGAATTGATTATTTCAAAGAAACGACCGGGACCGTTTAGGGTTTTGGCTATTGGACAGAGAGTGCAAGTTTAATGGGACCAGTATCAGGCGCACTGGCGCTAAAGGTTGCTGGCGCAGCCGCGGGAGGTGTAGCAAGCTTCGGGCAAGCGCAAGCTGAAAGGAAACAGGCGTCTATCAATGCCTTTATTGGCAGGACGCGCGCGATCCAAACGGACACGTCCGCGCGCGAAGGCCTCAACAGTGAGCTTGGGCAGATGCGTAATGTCATGGGGGCCAACCAGCAAAAGGCGGGTGTTGGCACCTTTGAGGTGATGCAAGAGCTTCGTGATACACGCAATCGTGAGCGGCGGGTGGACGTGGGGAACAGAAACTCAGAGGCGGCATCTTCTCGGATGAAAGCCAGTGCGGCAGGTTCCCGTGGCCTCGGAGCCCTTGTCGGGGCAGGCATCAAAGCGGGCCCCTCTCTATTCGATCTTAACCAATACAGAAAGGCCGGGTAATGGCACAAATTAAAAATATTAAACGGCAGTCGGCAATCTCTAATTTTCAGCAAGGCGCACCTCAAGGGGGTAGCGCCTTTAAGCTTTTGGCGCAGGGGCTTAATGAAATCTATGATCGAGTGGCGCCGGTTGCCTTGAATGAAATGACCCAAATCGGGGAAAGCTTAGGGCGTGAGAGTGCGCGCGCTCAGTTCGGTAGCGAACGGCCATACCAAAAGCAACAAAGCGTATCTGGCGGGGCTGGCGTCGACACGCTGTCAGGCGGCGGCGGGGGTGGGCGTGCAGTAGCGTATCGCGATGGGATTGCCTCGATTGAGAGTAAGGGCAGCGGTAACTATCGCGCGGTTGGCCCCACAAATAAAAAGCTGGGCCGCGCGCTTGGCCGGTATCAAATAATGGAAGCCAATATCGGGCCTTGGTCAAAAGCTGCCCTTGGCCGTTCTGTATCTGCAGAGGAGTTTCTAGCAAGCGATGGCATCCAAGACGCGATCTTTGATCACCGCTTCGGTGGGTATGTCGGGAAATATGGAGAAGAGGGTGCAGCGCAGGCGTGGTTCGCCGGAGAGGGTGGTGTAGGTAAGCTGGGCCGTAAGGACGTGCTGGGCACTTCGGTTGGCGTCTACGGCGATAAATTCAAGGCTGCGCTTGCTGGGCAGGGGAGCGTTACTTCAGGTGGCGGCGTTGATGCGTTGCTAGGCGGCACAAGCGGCACGCCGGAGCCAGCATACGAAGCGCCAACCATGTTGCGAACGTCTTCCGGCGCCCTAGAAAGTCGCCTTTTCTCCCCATCCTCAGGCCCATTACTGCAGGCGCACAATGCGGTTGCAAAAGTCGCCTACCAATCCGAGGTGCTGAACAAAAGCTCAGTGGATCTGATGGATATGTCGGCCCAATTCGAGCTTGATCCAGAGGGATACGCGGGCGCGGCAGAGCAATACGTTGACGCCTTGGTCGATAGTGTCCCAACCGATTACCAAGGTGAATTGCGTGGGTCACTTGAAAAGCAAGTCAGGCAGCGCGCCAATGGCATGATGGAGGAGAAGCAGAGAGACACAAGGCAGCGCGCCAACAACTCGTCGTCGGCCCTCGTTAGCCGATGGTCAGACGCGCTATCAGATGCGATCGTTACTGGGGATCAAGCCCAGATAGGCGCGGCTCAATCGGAGCTTGATGCGTTACTGCAGGTTCGTGAGGCTTTGCCGGGTCTGGCGTGGACAACGGAGCAATCTGCAAATGTTGTGATCAAGGCGCGGAAGTCTGCGGAAGTTAGAGCCGCAAAGCTACGTGTGGAGCAAGGTAAGAAAACTAAAGCCACCTTGGACTTGATCATCGAGGGAGCGCAGAGGGGCGCGAATGTAGCGGGCGAGGAAATCTTAAACGACCCTGCCGTCTTGGCGGATCATCCAGAACTGGCACGTGAGGCCAAGGCGCATGTTTCCTTGCGGGATTACATGCCCGAATTTATGGAGCTACCACCTCAACAGCAAAGCGAAGCGGTTGCACAACTAGCGTCTGAGGAGGTTGTTGAAGAGTTTGAGCTCGATATTGTCAAAGCGGCAGGCGATGCGGCAAAGGCAAACAAGAAGGCATGGGATGATGATGCCGTGAAGCAAGCCTTTACTGTCCTCAAGAGTGACCCCCCTCCACCACTTCCAGAGATAACGCTTGATGATCCCAGGAAGATCACAGCAGGGTTTGCCGCGCGGCGGGATTACATGAACCGCAAACGTCAAGAGGGATACACAAGTTCTCCAGCAATGCTGTCAGACGAGGAAGCGGAAGGCTTACAGGCGGTGATGATGGGAGATAGCCCCCCTGAGGTTCGGGCTGCAATTGCAGGCGCAATGGTCGCTGGGTTTAAGGAGGATGCCATTACCGTTTTCGATGAAATTGACGGCGATAAGGTTACGATGTTCGCTGGAAAGATGATGGCCGTTGGAGGGAATCCGGCCATGGCGACAACTATCCTCAACGGGCAGCAGATCATCAATGAAGGCCTAGTTCGCGTTCCCCCTAAAGCCGATAGGATCGAACAATTCAACAAAGAGGCGGCAGCAGCATTCGCGGGAACGTCCGGTAGTGAGGCTGCACAGGGTGAAATTATGGCGGCGGCACAGGCGATCTATGCGGCGGACCCATCAGCGCGCGGGATCGAGCCGACTTCAGAGGCAGCAACGGAATTGATGAAGGGATCAATCCAAAAGGCTATGGGCCAGACGAAAACCAGACGTGGAACGGTGCTTGGCGGCGTTCAGCTTATCATGGGCGCGTCAACCATACTCCCCCCCGGCATTTCAGGAGATGCGGTAAACGATGCTTTGCAGCTTGCATTCTCAGGCGAGGTTGAGGGCGAAAGCAGCTTCAGCCGCGGCATGAACGCTCTAACCGGGGGGCTTTTCGGGGCTGATGTTACGACCCAGAACGTTGACATGTGGGGTGATGGAGCAACGGCATCAGGCATTGGACCGATGTTTAACGGAAAGCCCATCCCACACGCATACACCCGTGACGGCGGTATTCGTGTGGTCCCGCACGGCGGCAACCAGTACCGGATTGAAATACTGACTTCATCTGGGCCCAAAAAGGCAGAGGACGCAAACGGCAATGTGTTCTTCTTTGACATGCAGAAATTGATGGATAACGCACCATGACATTTTTCCTAAACGGAACCGACGAAGCGCCTGTGATCCCCGCGAACAATCCAAAGGTAGACTTGCCCAGCTGGGGCGAGGGGCTTGGGGCAGGGGTCGACGCGGCGCAGCTGACATACAACAGCAACTTTGTAGCGCAGCGCCGAAAGCAGGAGGTTCATTCCTCACGGTCATTGGAGGTCGCGCGCCGTATTGGGGGCGATGTTCTGGCGAAGAGGATGGATGATGCGGGGTTCCCGCCTGAAAAGTCGCAAACCTTTGCCGCCATGACTGACAGGGGGTTCAAGCTCTTGGCGCCAGAGCTTCAGGATTTTGTGATGGCGGAGGCGCAAAAGGAAGCCGAGTTAAACCCCGAAGCATGGGCCGATATCGACCTGACTGATGAAGCCGTTGACGTGGCAACCAACGAGCGACTGCAAGCCGAATATCAGGACGCGCAAGATATTCTAGGCATGATGCAAGGTGGCCGCGGTACAGCCGAGTTTCTGGGGGAGGTGGTTGGTCTTGTTGCCGATGTTCGCACACTCCCACTCTTCGCGCTTGGTGGTAGCGGCAGCTTGGCACGGGTGATCGCGTCTGAAGCGGCAATCGGTGCTGGATCCGAGGCGGTGATGTTGCCTTCTCAGTTTATGATGGCCGAAAAGCTAGACATTCCAGACCCTAACGTAGCAGAGCAAATCGCGTTTGGTGCCGCGGCGGGTGGCTTGCTGGGGGGCGGCATAACGGCGGCGCAGCGTGGCGTTCAATACGCCAAAGGGCGCGCTCGATCAGAGCCCATCGGCCAGATGGATGATCTTGAAACAGAGGTTATTGTCGATAAGGTTGAGGACATTCTAACCTCCAATCAGCCAAGCCCGCTTGAGGCGATCAGTGCTATAGTCGATGAAGCCGGGGAGAAGTTCACCCCTCCCCCCTACCTCTTGGAAAACCCAATCAATCCATCGCGGCCGCCCGTGCTACCTGATGCCGACCTGATAGATATGGCCGCAGCAGGGATCGAAGAGGCTGCGCCCCAAGCGAAGCAGCCAAAACCCAAAGGAAAGCGCCCAAAGAGCATCAAGCAATTTGTTGTTGATGAAGGCGGGATATGGAAGGGCGACGATCAAGGTGACATTGCAGCACTCGAATACCGCAAGCCGGGGTTCGTCAAAAAGAACCAACGCGTCACCAGCACGGCAGGGGATAACGGCGGTGGCCTTCGCTTAGACGAAATGCGGCAGCGCGCGGTTGAGCAAGGGTATCTGCCACCTGATGCGACGATCAATGACATGCTCGATGCGCTTGATGGTGATATTCGGGGGACTGACCGCGCGTACTCCCAAGCAGATGCGCGCCTGGCAGACGAATGGGACGCACACGATGGGCTGTCAGACAGCGGACCAGCGCGCGACTTTGACGCCATGGATAACTCGGATGGTCGGTTCTTCGTTCCCGCGCCTGATGATTTAGATTTTGTTGATCCCAGTGGGGAGTTGAGAAGTCAGCGCCAAATTGATATAGGGCATGATGTTCGAGACTACCTTGAAGACAATGATTACCTTACGGTCCTGTCAGAAGCGCAGCAGGACGAAATAATCAAAATCCTGCAAGAGCGCGGCGGCGATCCAGAATTGCTGATCGAGCGCATGTTTGACCGTGAAGCCGACTTCATCGAAGGAAAATTTGACAATGCCCCAGAAGATTACACCCCACTCGAAGCAGTTGAAGAGATCCGCAGCACAGGTGGCCCGGTTGGAGCGCGGTCTAGCGAACCCCAATCTGGACCCATCACGGAAGGAAGCGGGCGAGAGGGCGTTAGCGGGGGCGCAGAAGCTTCACGCGGCACGGAAAGCACGGCAGCAGGCGAGCAGAGCCTAATTGACGGCGTAGCCCCCATAACGGGGCGTGGCAGACTACAGGCGGCGCAGGATGCCCCCTTGCGCGGCGGTAACGCGGCAGCAGACGATGGCCTCTTTGATGTGGGCGCGCGGGATCAGGCGGATATGTTCTCTGAGCCTTCATCGCCAGAGGCGCAGCGTATCCACGAAATCACAGCAAACAACATGCGCGAAGAGATTGAGGCGGAAGGCGACTTCGATGTTTCAATCGAAACGCCGGATGGAGGCACGCGGGTCATGTCGGCACGTGAAACCCTCGACTACCTAGACGAAGGGGATGCGTTTAGCGCGCGCCTCGACTTATGCGGAATGGGACCAAACTAATGAGCTTTTTTGACTGTATCCGAGATATGATTGACGACATAGACGACCCCGCCAAGAAGGAGCGCGCGCGGCAGTGGGGGGAGTACGCACAAAAGCAGTGGAAAGACACCTCCGACAATTACGAGCGCCAAGGCTACTCCCGTCACGATGCGGAGACTATCGCAGGCGAAGACGTGAAGGCGGCGTTCAAGGTGGCGCAAGGTAATGCGCGCCACACACTACAGAAAAGACTATCCAACATGCGCGATCTGGAAAGGGGCGTGCAATCCACGGATGAACTAGGCAAGCACCAAACCAGAAGCCTTGAGGCTTTGAGCCATGAGGCGAACGGGCTTGTTCGCAGGTTCAACGGGCGGCTGTCTGACTTCCTCAGAGAGCACCACCGAAATATTGCAGGCAACATAACAAAGCCTGCCCAGATGAAAAACATTGTGAAGGCGTTGCACGGCGAGACGACCGGAGACGCAGCAGCAGACGCCTTGGCTAATGGGGTTCGGGATGCCCTCGAAGACATGCGCCTGATGTTCAATGAAGCTGGCGGGATCATTGGGAAGTTGGATAATTACGGCATCCCACACAGCCATGATCGAGGGGCTATAACCAAGGCAGGCTTCAAGACTTGGTACGAAGACATTGAGCCAAGTCTCAAGTGGACGCAGATGGAAGATCACATGACGGGCAAGCCGTTCCAAGCTGAAGGCGGCCCACCGCCAAGCGATGCGGTTAAGATCCGGCTACTCTCAGAGATTTACGACAACATGCGTTACGGGGCGACGAGTAAAGAGGCGATTTACGGCCAAGCTCAAGGGTCCGCTCTGTATAAGCGCCGCGCCGAAGCGAGACAGTTGCACTTCATCGACGCCGAACGCTGGATGGATTACAACAAAAAATACGGCACGGGGGACGCCTTCAAAAGCCTAATGGGCCACGTCCACAAAATGAGCCGTGATATTGCATCGATGCGCCGCTTTGGGCCTAACCCCGGCATGGGCGTTGAGTATCAGCAGCAACTTGCCATGAAGCGCGCGCGAGACGAAGGGCTTGACGCTGACACCATCGCGGGAAACGGCAAGATTGCATCCAGAATGTTCAAGGTTGAAAGCGGCGGCGGCGTTGCTGAAACGATGTGGCAGGACACGACCGCAAGGTTTCTTTCATCAGCGCGCCACATTATGACCGCGGCGTTTCTTGATCGGGCCGTAATTTCGTCTATCTCAGACCTGAACACGGTCAGGTTGGCCGCGTCACAAATCGGGATGAACCCCCAGAATGTTTTATCCCGTCACGTGAAGATGATGGCTGACAACATGACGCAGCAGGAGGCGGCACGCGCGGGGTGGGTCGCTGACACCTTAGCGGACCCCGGCGCAGCCCTAGCTCGGTTCCAGTCAGAGGTTCCGCCGTCAGAGGTAGCGGAGCGTCTTTCAAGTGCTTCAATGCGAATACAGGGCTTGGCCGCGTGGACGGATGCGGGGCGTATAGCCTTCCAGATGGAAATGTCTGGGCTCATGGCGGCCCAAGCGGACAGGGCTCTATCGGCAGTCGACAAGCCACTGCAGGACGCATTGAGAAAATCTGGCCTTACCGATGATGATTGGGCCAAATTCACCAACCCTGACCATATATTCACAGCAGGTAATGGAGCGACCTTTGCCAGCCCGTTTTACTGGCGTGAGGCCACGGACATTCCATTTCGTGAGGCGGAAGATATTTTCACCAAGATCCAAAGCGTTATTGAGGAGCAGACAGAGTTTGCGGTTCCAACTCAAAACCTCTTGGCGCGGGGCTATGTCGATCCAGCTGCGTATGACATGCCACCTGGCACGTTGGGTTATGAGATAATGAAATCTACGCTGATGTTCAAATCTTTCACCATGACGTTCACGGTAAATCAGTGGCGGCGCACAATGGCGCAGCAGGGCGAGTGGGGGCGGTCGATCTACGCGGCCAACCTGATCGGGTGGGCGACCGTCTTGGGTGCAGTGGCACTTCAGATAGGGGAGATAGCCAAGGGCAATGATCCTCAGCCGATGGCCAACGTAGACTTCATGGCGCGCGCGGCTCTAAAGGGCGGCGGGTTTGCTATCTTGGGCGACATTATTTCGACGGGGCAAACCACATGGGGCGGCGGATTTTCGTCGTATGTCGCTGGCCCTGTGCCTCAAGCCATAGGGGACGTTTGGGACTTGAGCGTAAAGAACGCCTACCAAGCCGCCACAGGCCAAGACACAAACATAGCCAAAGAAGCCACAACAGCACTGAAGCGATACACCCCAATGGCGCAAACCCCTGCTATCGGTCCTGCCTTTGATCGGTTGGTCGCGGATCAGCTGTTTAAGTTTCTCGACCCCGAAGCCGAAGCCGACTTTTCAAAGCGAGCAACCGCGCAAAAAAACAGGGCGGGGAATGCTTCATGGTGGATGCCGGGGAGCCCTGTTCCTGAGCGCGCGCCGGACCTTTCGGGGCTTCTCGGCGGATAGTGCATTGTTGCGGGCGGGGTTAAGTGTTTTCTTGCCCGCAACATTAGGAGTACACCCATGGTCGAACTAAACGAACTTCCAGAAATTGACGTTGGCGACATAAGCGACGATGACTTTATTCTGATCTTTGATGGTGGCGCTGCGACCCTTCCATCAAAGAAGGCCAGACGCGACAATTTCTTAAACGGTGTTGCTCGCGCAGATGGGGACCACAACTTTGGAACAGTTGAGATCACCAACCTCACAGCAACCACGGCTACAATTATCGAATTGAAGGTAGGCACTGGCACCACGTTGCAACAGATTTACGCAGCAACAGGGTCACTCACGGTCCCAGAACTCACAGCAGGGGTAGGCGCTACCCTGACCCTCGCAGCGCCTGGGGTTGTCGCCACAGATCAAGCTCAGGCATCTTTCACGACTTCTCTAGCCGATGGCCTCACTTATCAGTGCTGGGTTTCCGCGCCTGATGTTGTCTCTATTCGGGTTTTCAACGGGACAACAGGCACAATCACCACCATCACACGCACGGCAATCGTCTCAGTTACGCGCTTCGATTTCTCATAAGTGCATTTGTTGGAGCGTTGCCATGCCGCAACGCTCCAACTTATGTCAACAGTAGCAAAATCAGATCGCATCACCCCAATCACACTAGCCTCTGCGTCCGCGGGCCCGTTTGATCTTAGTTTTCGCCTTTTCGACAATGACGGATTGGACGTTTTTGTTAATCAGGTTCGAAATGAAGACTTCACAATATCATCATCATTCACCGATGGTTACGACGACAATGCCACGATCACTTTCGGCAGTTCCCTTGCAATAGGTGATGTGATCGAAGTGCAAGGCAACTTAACCCCACACCGTGCAGATGATTTCCTCAATGGTCCAAATCTCACAGAAAATCTAAACATCGAGCAGGCGCGGATCTTGTCAAAGCAGCAAGAGCTTGCCCGCGACGGCTCGCGATCCATTCGAGCGTTTGAGGCGATCGACCCTATCGAGCTAGAGGCTGATAAATTACTCATTGTCGGAAGTGACGGCGCCTCAATCGAAATGGGGCCTACAGCGGTAGATATTGCGGACGCACAGGAAAACGCGGAAATCGCGACGGCGGCGGCAGAAGCGGCGCAAGCTATTCTAGATCAATTCCCTCTGGTAGACGGGGCGCGGACTGTAAACGTGCCGACAGACTTCTTGACTTTGCAGGCGGCGCTTGATGCCGTTGCAGCGTACCGTCACGATGGCACAGGCGAAACGCGGATCAATATCGAGGCGGGGCATGAGGTGGCTGCGCAAACTACGACCTTTGGCGGGGAGTTTTCTAGCGCGCGTATTGTCTCCGTAGATGCGCTCCCAGCGGTTTCCGCAAGTTTCCTCGATACAGACACTTTAATGTCTTACGAAAATTGCGTTGCGCCGATGTGGGATACTCTGGTTGACTTGGAGGGTCGAGGAAACAACGGGATCTATATCGGTCAGGGCGCCAGCATGGTCATGGCCGCAGGTTCCGGCGTGGTCAATGCCGGGGCGAACGGCGATAACCCCAACGGGGCGGCTCTCCTTATTTTGGGGGGCACAGTCAAT
>TARA_R110000851_G_scaffold328431_2_pt1 | contig 41373 bp, 34 predicted proteins | sample TARA_R110000851 | Tara Oceans TARA_R110000851 (sample SAMEA4397627) | marine metagenome | biome: Polar Biome; feature: [DCM] deep chlorophyll maximum layer (ENVO:01000326); material: water (ENVO:00002006), including particulate matter (ENVO:01000060) such as... | depth 17 m
GGGAACGTTGTTCGCCGTAATGTCTGAGGGACAGACGATAACTGGAGGGTCGCCAATAGTTGTTATTGGATTGAACGTGATACAGTAACTATTTAAGGTTCCTGAGTCACCACCTGCATCATCATTAATTTCTAATGTCCAATTTCCGTTTATAGATTCTCCGGCAAATATAGTATTAAGATCCACGCCAGGTCCATCGCCAAAAGCAACAGGAAAAGTATTTCCGCCTCCTTCTGCGCGATAATTAGCCAGAGGGGCGCCAGAGTCCCATCCAGTAATATTATTAGCAGATGCATCGGTAAAAATTAGATTTGCAGTTGCATCAAGTCCTGTAGATCCACCATTATCGGTACATAATGCTACTCGGGTTCCCGCTGGAGAAACTAAGATAATTTCTAAGTCACCAGCAAATGTATGAATGCCATTCAGGGTAATATTATCTAAAGTATAATTGGTGCCTATTAACCCTACATCTGCAACTGAAGCAATTGCGGGTGTCATTAATCCACTTGTGCCAGCTGCTGGAATTGGGCGAGGGTTTCCAGTGCTACAAACTGAGAGAGGGCCAGATGTCACTTCTTCGCCAACTACATTCATGATCATCATAACGTTGGGAAATCCTATGGAGGAAAAATTTGTTGGTACTGAAATTCCGCAAGCGGGAGCTGCAATCCAAGATACACCAGTCTGTCCAGCGGCATTTGACCCAGGGAAAAATGAGTTTGTTGCGCCTAAATTAATTCGCAATTCGTAGACCATTATTGATCCTGCGGGAATAGTAGCGCTCAACGGGACTGAAACTATTGTAAGATTGTCAGGAACATCGACAATATAATTTGAAGTGCCTTGTAAGGTTAAAGATCCCGGAAATCCACTAGGAAAGGGACCAGCCGTGGAGTAGATGTTCAATGTAAGGGACACTGGTCCTAAAATTTGTTCTACACCAAACTCCACACTTGAAACTGTAAAGTCATTCACAATACCAAAATCATTGGTAAGATCAAAATCTCTGTAAAAACTATTTTGATCAGGAATTCCTCCTGCATTGCAAGTGACTGTTCCGGGCGTGATAGTTTGAGAGACACTATGCGTTATGACTACTGGAGCCATATTATTGATGTGGCCTAGTTCTATAGAAGAACTACCTGCAGGGCCATTGATCACGGGAAGTCCTCCATAATGGCCAGAATTTGACAGTGACGTCTGCCCTAAAGCAATCGTAAATGTCAAAAGCATAAATGCAATGGAGAGTAACGTAATTTTTTTCATAATTAAAATGATTTATAGTTAGATCATTAAAAGTATGTTAAATTTTTTAAATAAATACTCTTATGATTAAGTTTTTATGTTAATTATTAGATTTATAAAAAATATTTTAATATAACATTGAACTATCAATAAAAAAGGCCATTGCGAAATATTTTGCAATGGCCTTTTTTATTTTTATTTAATTGATTTCTATTTAATCATCTCATAACTACGCTTTATGAAAGCCGTAAGTTCCTCTCCCTTCAACAAATTTTTGCTCAATCTTGCCAAATCGAGCGCTTGGTTTACCAAACGTTCTTTTTTCTTTTCGGTTTTCGTATTTAAAATTTCGCTTACCAATTCGTGATTGGTATTCACAATTAAGTTATACATTTCAGGAAATCCTCCCATCCCAAACATACCGCCACCACCGGTTTTTTGCATATCTTTCATTCTACGCATAAATTCGGGTTCGGTAATTATGAAAGGATTGGCATTGCTATCCAAAGCTTCCAATTGTACGCTGAATTTTTCCTTCGGAATAAAGCCGTCCAAAAAGGTTTTCAGCGTTTCTTTTTCTTCATCGGAAAGTTTTGATATCTGTGCATCGTCTTTTTTGATGAGGTTTTCCACGTGATCGCTATCTACGCGCACAAAGGAAATTTTCTCCTCTTTGCTTTCTACTTTTTGAAGCAAGTGTGCAACTATTGGCGAATCCAAAAGCAATACTTCATAGCCTTTGTCTTTTGCGGCTTCTATGTAGCTGTGCTGCTCTTCTTTATTGGAAGCGTAAAGGATCACAAGATTGTCGTCCTTATCGGTCTGTACGTCTTTTATTTTTTCCTTTAATTCCGAAAAGGTGAAATATTTGTCATCAACTGTTGGATACAGCGCAAAATCCTGCGCTTTTTCGAAGAATTTATCTTCGGTCAGCATTCCGTATTCAATAACGATTTTAATATCGTTCCATTTCTTTTCAAAACCTTCGCGATCGTTGTTGAAAAGACTTTTCAACTTATCGGCAACTTTTCGGGTTATGTAGCTCGAAATCTTCTTAACAGCACCGTCGGCCTGCAAATAGCTACGCGAAACGTTCAGCGGAATGTCCGGACTGTCAATTACCCCACGGAGCATCGTCAAGAATTCTGGCACGATTCCTTCCACGTTATCGGTTACGAAAACCTGGTTTTGATAGAGCTGGATTTTATCCTTTTGGATGCTCATATCGTTCGTCATTTTCGGGAAATAAAGTATTCCGGTAAGATTGAACGGGTAGTCAACGTTCAGGTGTATGTGGAAAAGCGGCTCTTCGAACTGCATTGGGTACAATTCGCGATAAAATGAATTGTAATCCTTGTCTTCCAATTCAGTGGGTTGCTTGGTCCACGCCGGGTTTGGATTATTGATGATATTGTCAACTTCCTTCGTTGGCGCTTTATCGTCTTCTTTTGCGCCTTCGGGTTTTGGAAGGGTTTCGGTGCGGGTTCCGAATTTAATCGGGATAGGCATAAACTTATTGTACTTCACCAATAATTCACTAATTCGGTTTTCTTCCAAAAACTCGGTAGAATCATCGGCTATATGAAGAATTATCTCGGTTCCTCTTTCCTTTTTATCGGCTTTTTCAATAGTAAATTCAGGCGAACCATCGCACGTCCAGTGCACCGCTGGCTCATCTTTATAGCTTTTGGTAATAATTTCCACTTTTTTGGCAACCATAAAAGCCGAATAAAAACCAAGCCCAAAATGCCCGATAATACCGGCATCCTTTCCGTTTTTGTCTTTGTATTTTTCAATGAATTCCTCGGCGCCGGAAAAAGCAATCTCGTTAATGTATTTTTCAACTTCTTCCTTGGTCATCCCAATTCCCTGATCTATTATGCGAAGCTGCTTCTTCTTTTTGTCCAACTTTACTTCAATCATCGGATTGCCGTATTCTACTCCTTCGGCTTCACCAATATTGGCTAAATGCTTCAGTTTTAAGGTTGCGTCGGTAGCGTTCGAAATTAGTTCACGCAGAAATATTTCGTGATCGCTGTATAAAAACTTTTTTATCAGAGGGAAGATATTGTCCACTGATACATTAATAGTTCCTTTGCTCATATTTCTTATATTTTATTTAATAATTTTATTAAGTCATTTCCTAATAGTCAAATAAAATACCAAGCCTCTCATTTCTGCCACGTTGTCACTTTAAAATTGAAAACTTTTCCGCAAAACTTTAACACAACATTTTGTTTAACCAAATAGCTACAACCTTAAACAAATGTTATCTTTGTGATCAGATAACGACCTATCCTACAATAATTAATACCTATATACAATGACCGCAACAAATACAGGAAATACCAAAAAAACAGCTTCCAAAAAAAGTGTGAGTGCCGAAAAGATAACCACAGCCTATATGGAATGGGTGCTAACCAAGGAAAAAGCACCGCTTAGCGTTTTTACATTTTGTAAAGAGAATAATTTTACCGAAGCGGAATTCTACGAACATTTCGGCTCTTTTGAAGGACTGCAAATGGAAGTTTGGAATTCGTTTTACAAGAAAACAATTCTTTTGGCGAACAAGGACGAGCATTATGTGGCCTATTCCAATCAAGAAAAAATGCTCACGTTTTTTTATACCTTTTTTGAACTGGTAACCCTAAACCGCAGCTATATTCTTTTCACTTTAAGGGAGCATCAAAATATGATGAGGAATTTGAGCCAGTTAAAAGGGCTTCGGCAGAATGTAAAGCATTTCGCGGCAGATTTGATTCGTGAAAATAATGAAGATAAAAATCTGAAAATTCTGAAACAATCGGTAACCGTTTTTTCCGAAGGGGCTTGGATACAAACCCTTTTCCTATTGAAATATTGGATGGATGATAATTCTGCAGGTTTTGAAAACACGGATATTGCCATCGAGAAATCGGTACGCGCCATTTTTGATGTTTTCGATACCCAACCGCTGGAAAGCGTCCTTGACTTCGGAAAATTTTTATGGAAAGAAAAAATGGCCTAATGAAGACGATAGACAAAATTCCCACGAATAAAATCCAGCGCGCTTCAAAATTGATGACCACCGGCGTAAAAGTTGGTGGCAATTATTTGAAGTATTACGGCAAAAAGCTCGTCAATTCCGAAACCACAAAAGACGAGTTGAACGAAAGCAACGCAGAGGATATTTACGACGGCCTGAAAAACCTGAAGGGCAGCGCGCTGAAAGTGGCGCAAATGCTGAGTATGGAAAAAAATATTATGCCAAAGGCCTATGTGGAAAAATTTTCGTTGGCGCAATTTCAGGTGCCGCCGCTCTCCGCGCCTTTGGTCCGCAAGACTTTTAAAAGATATTTTGGCGATACGCCCGAAAGCCTTTACGACACTTTTAATGCCGAATCGGTTGCGGCGGCGAGTATTGGGCAAGTGCATAAGGCCACGAAGGACGGTAAAAACTTGGCTGTTAAAATACAATATCCCGGCGTTGCGGAAAGCATCAGCAGCGATCTGGCCATGGTAAAGCCTGTGGCGATGAAAATGTTCAATATAAAAGGAAAGGACAGCGATAAATATTTCAGGGAAGTGGAAGATAAATTGCTCGAAGAAACCGATTATTTGTTGGAAGTAGAACAAAGCAAGGAAATTACCGATGCCTGTAAAAACATTCCAAATTTAAAATTTCCGAAGTATTACGAAGAACTTTCCGGCGAGCGCATAATCACAATGGACTGGATGACGGGGCAGCACCTTTCAGAATTCACCCAAACGAATACCGATAGGGTAAAAGCCCAAAAAGTAGGGCAGACGTTATGGGATTTCTATATGTTCCAAATGCACCAATTGAAGCGCGTGCACGCAGATCCGCATCCCGGAAATTTTTTGGTGGACGAAGATGCAAATTTGATTGCGATAGATTTTGGTTGCGTAAAAACCGTTCCCGAGGAATTCTATGTGCCATATTTTGAGTTGGCAAGACCAGAAAATATAAACAATCCCGAAGTGTTTTTGGAAAAAATGTACGCTTTGGAAATTTTAAAGATGGAAGATTCACCCGAGGAAACAAAGTTCTTTTCAGAGCTGTTCCACGAAATGCTGAGTCTGTTTACCCAACCTTTTCACAGCGAAAGTTTTGATTTTTCCGACGAAGAATTCTTCGGAAAGATTGCCGAATTGAGCAATAAATATTCAAAAGACACCGAAATTAGAAAAATGAATGGCAATCGCGGTTCCAAACATTTCCTATATATAAACCGAACTTTTTTCGGCCTTTATAATTTGATGAACGATTTGGGGGCAAAGGTCACGATAAATAATTATAAGAATTACGTTTAAACTTTAACAAAACTTTGTTTAATCCTTTAACAATTTCACTAAACAAAGAATAGTATCTTTACAGGGAGTAATCGAATATTAAATTGCTATGAAAAAGTAAAAATATTCTATTATTTAATTGGTTAGGTTGTTTAAGAAGGGCGCATTTTATGCGCCCTTTTTTTGTATTTTAAGCTACTGCTTCATTTCTTCGGAAACATTGACCGGGTTTTCATTTTTGTTTTTCACATATTTATCGAGCCACTGGTCCTGTTCCCATAAAACGTGTAGCACGCTTTCCTTTGCGCTGTAACCGTGGCTCTCTTTTGGCAACATTACCAGTCTGGCGGTTGCTCCCAACCCTTTTAAGGCATTAAAATATCGCTCACTTTGCAGCGGATAGGTGCCCGAATTGTTATCTGCTTCGCCATGGATGAGCAATAGAGGCGTTTTCATTTTGTCGGCATGCATAAATGGCGACATGGTATAATAGGTTTCCGGCGAATCCCAATAGCTTCGCTCTTCACTTTGGAAACCAAAAGGCGTAAGCGTTCTGTTATAAGCGCCGCTGCGGGCAATTCCGGCTGCAAATAAGTTGGAATGGCTCAAAAGATTCGCAACCATAAACGCGCCGTAGGAATGTCCGCCCACGCCCACCCGATTTCTGTCTATATAACCCATTTTGTCAACAGCGTCAATTGCCGCTTTGGCATTGCCCACCAATTGGGTTCTAAAAGTATCATTGGGCTCTTCGTCGCCTTCGCCTACAATTGGGAATGCTGCATCGTCCAACACCACATAGCCCTGGTTTACCCAATAAATAGGCGATCCGTAATAGGGGTAAATAAATTCATTGGGGTTTGTTGTGTTTTGCGACGCGCTGTTTTTATCCTTAAATTCGCGCGGATATGCCCAAAGAATCATTGGCATTTTTTCTTTGTTTTGCATATCGTAACCTATTGGCAGATATAGAGTTCCTTCCAATTCCAGTCCGTCATCGCGCTTGTAGGTAATTACTTCTTTGTGTACGTTTTGGATGCTTTTAAATGGATTTTCAAAAGAAGTTACAGGCGTTAAATCATTTTTCTTTTTAATATTTCTGAAGTAATAATTGGGGTACTCATTTTGCGATTCTATGCGCACTAAAACCTTCCCTTTCTTCATATCGATTGCCGAATTTAAGTTTTCGAGCTTATCGGTATATTCAGATTTATAGATGCGTTTCGTCTTTTGTGTTTTTAAATTGAATTCATCTATAAAAGGAAATTGTCCTTCGTCCGAAAAGCCATCGCCCATCAAAAATGCATTGCCGTTAACTATTTCGAGCACTCTTTCGTCAAAATCGTTTCGGGTGGTTACAAAATTGCCGGGATCGTTATAACGGTCCTGATAATTTCTGTCGAAAATGATCTTCGGCGTTTCCGAAGCATTTGAAGGATTAAAAATATATGATTTTGTATTTCGGTCGTTCCACCAATAATCTGAAGCAATGGCAAGATTGTCATTTCCCCAGTTAATTCCGGAGTACCGGTTTTTGGTTTTTATAAGCAGTTTTTCGTTTCCGCTAAAAGGTGCAGGCAATTCATAAACCGCATCGCGATAATCTACTTTTACTTCCGGATCGCCTTTGTCCAAAGCTTCGGCCCAATAAATAGTGGCAGGTTTATTGGCGCGCCAATTCATTCTTCTTTTTCCCATTCGGGTTGCCATAAAACCTTTGGGTTCTACTTCGTTCAACGGTACATCATTCACTTTTTTAATTAGTTTGCCTTCATTGCTATAAATATTGGTTTCAAATGGAAAACGGCTGTACGGCACTATGTAAGAAAAGGGTCTTTTAATTGTTGATACCATTACATAATTGCCGTCTGGCGAAAAATCAAGTTCGTCGTACATGGCCGTGGGAAGAAAATCTTCTACCTTTCCATCCACCGAAATCTTCTTAATTTCCGAACGTGCCAATTGTTCAAAATTATACTCGTCGTTTGGGCTGCTCAGCAAATCCTGATAGGTTCTATTTTGCGCCTTTTCGCCATCGCTAACGGTAATAGTTGGCCCATCGGGCACGGCTTCATCTGTATTTATTAAATCTTTTCTATCTATCGGAATAACGTTTACCAATAGTGCGCTGCCATCTTTAAACCAGTTGAGAGGGTTGCCCATATTCGCATTTACTTTTAAAGTACTAAGCTGTCTGGCGGAGGCACTTTCAATATCTGCAAGCCAAAGCTGCACCCCACTATCGGTGGTATTTAAAAAAGCAACCATTTTTTGGTTTGGTGAAATTGTAAAACTGGAAAGTCTCGGATTCTCGGGTATCCCCAAAACTTGCCGCGCATCTTTTTCAGTAGCTTTCTTTACTTTTAAGTTGTTAAAAAACCTTGTACGGCTACCAATATTGGTATTGGGGTTTATGCGAAGTCCGCCCAAACGCATTTCTGGTTCCGATAGTTCGGCAATAGATTTATAAGCATCGCGATAAAAAAGGACTACATTTTCTCCGTTACTATCAATCCAAACCGAAGGCGCCAAAGGGGCATCAACAAGTTCTAAAATTTCTTTTGGCGGTTTTTGATAGGTTAGTTTTTCCTGAGCTATAAAAGGCGTAGCGAGTAAAAAAAATGCAATGGTAGCAATGAGTTTTTTCATATTCAAAAGTTTTAAAGGATAAAGATATTCAAAATTAATGGAAGAAGTTTGTTATGCACGCATACTATATAAACTGTGTTTTGTTTCCGTTAAAAGCGGTATATGTTTATCTTTCCAAATTATTTTAAATTGAAATAAATGTACACTTCAAAAATTACCGGTTTGGGATATTATGTGCCCGAAAATGTGGTTACCAACGACGATCTTTCAAAATTAATGGATACCAACGATGCGTGGATCCAGGAACGTACTGGCATTAAGGAACGCAGACATATTAAAAAGGGCGATGGCAATTCCACTTCGGTTATGGCCGTAAAGGCGTCCACCATTGCCTTGGAACGCGCCAATCTACAGCCAAACGATATAGATATGATTGTTTTTGCCACCCTAAGTCCAGATATGTATTTTCCGGGGGGGGGAGTGGAAGTGCAGGAAATGATGGGGATGCGCACCATTCCGGCTTTGGACGTTCGCAATCAATGCAGCGGTTTTGTGTATGCGCTTTCGGTGGCCGATCAATTTGTAAAAACGGGAATGTACAAAAACATCGTGGTAATTGGTAGTGAAAACCACAGTGGTGGCTTAGATTTTTCAACACGTGGCCGCAACGTTTCGGTAATTTTTGGCGACGGTGCCGGAGCGGCTGTAGTTTCAAGAAATGAAACGGGAAAAGGTGGGATTTTATCTACACATCTGCACAGTGAAGGGCAACATAAAAACGAGCTTTCATTGCAGGGGCCGAGCACCGCTCATTGGGTGCCAGAAATTATTGCCGAAAACCCGCAGGAAAATATTCCATATTATCCGGTGATGAACGGACAGTTTGTTTTTAAGCATGCTATTGTTCGTTTTGCCGAGGTAATTCAAGAAGGATTGGAAGCAAATAATCTGGAAGTGAAAGATATTGATATGCTTATTCCGCATCAGGCTAATTTGCGCATTTCGCAGTTTATACAGCAAAAAATGAAATTGAAAGACGAGCAGGTTTTTAATAATATTCAAAAATACGGAAATACTACTGCAGCATCTATCCCAATTGCATTGACCGAAGCTTGGGAAGAGGGTAAAATAAAAGAAGGAGATTTGGTGGTATTGGCAGCCTTCGGGAGTGGTTTTACTTGGGGGAGCGCAATTATTAGATGGTAAGCCCCAAAAAAAAATGAAAAATATAAAAAGCCTTTCAGCAAAACTGAAAGGCTTTTGTTTTACCCAAAAAAGGTATAATTTTTTAAAGGCTAATTCAAATAAATTATAAAATGAAATTTTAGGTATTGCATTATAATAGACGAAATGAAATTGCCAATAGTTTCACTACTAATGGCTTTTTAACAAAATAATAACGGACTAGAAAATTCCTCCGCCTCCAGATGAGGTGTTATCGTCTCTATTTTTTCGGCTCTTTGCACGATAATTGCTTCCTCCGAATCTATAGGCCAATCCTACATAAATGGTATTGCTTTCATTTTTAAATTCCCCGCTCTGTGGATAGGGGGTGTTTCCGCTAAATGCAAATTTCATGGAATTAAAAACGTCATTATAATTTACACTAAAGGTTCCGCGGCCTTCCCATAAACTATATCGCGCGCCCAAATTCACAAAATAGAGGGGTTCAGATTCAAACTGAATTCCCTTGTTTTTTGCTCGGTAAAGTCCAAAGGCCGATAAAGTAAGGTTTTTGGTAACCGTAAAATTATTCGACATTCTAACATTCCAGGCAACGTTATCTGTTTCTACAACTTGTGTTATTATATCGTCCTCAGTTGGAGTTCCCGTAGCGTTTTCAAAAGTTTCGGTAATACCTTTTTGGGTTTGTTTGTAAAGCTCAAAACTGGTATTAAAACTCCACCATTTTGCGGGTTTGTAGTTTGAGGAAAGTTCAATTCCGTATAAATCGGTACTGCTGAAATTTTGAAAGGTAAGAATAGACCTATCTAAATTTGTGCGATCTACGAGTATTGCACGGTTTATTTCGTTATCCACCAATCGGTAGAACAATCCGCCAGTGAAACTTCCCATTTCAAAATTACGGGTGTAATTGGCCTCTATTGAATTGGTAAACTGAGGCTCCAAGTTTATGTTTCCGAAAGAAGAAATTAAGGGTGTACTAAACTCTCGAATGGGGTTTACCTGATCGAGTCCCGGACGATCTACCCTTCGGCTGTAACTAAGCTGATACTGGTTTTTTTCGCTGGGAGAATACGTTACAAAAGCACTGGGATACACCTGAAAATAATCATTGGTGAAGGCACGCACTTTGTTTGTATCGGCTTTTACGCTAACGTTTTCAACTCGTGCGCCTAGCTGGTAAGACCATTTTTCATAGGTTTTTCCGAAAGTGGCATAAAGTGAATAGATATCGCGAACGTATTCAAAGCGCGTTGACGGCGTATCTGTTAACTCGCCATTGGCATTGTAACTTTTGCCGTTGGAGGCATAATCTATGGTAGTTTCAAAAAGCCGTGCCTCGGCCCCTGCTTCAATTTTTATACTTTCTGAAATTGGATTTACATAATCAAGATTCACGGTTAGTTGATTGCGGTCCGTTTCATCATTGTCCGAAAAATTTTCTAAAGGTGAAGCTCCGCGAAATTTATATTTTCCGATGGTTTCATTTGAAAATATATTATAATCTGCTTCTAGCTCAAGACTGTGATCCGCTTTTTCAAAATTTACTTTATAGTCGAAATTATATTGTGATGATACATTTTCATTGGCAAAATAGAATAATTGTTGTTGGTTGAGAGATGGTTGGTCCAAATAAAAAATTGTGGAACTTCCGTCGCCTTTTCCTTCGTATAAATTTTGATTGGTAAAGAAGGATATCGTGTTTTTGTCATTTAAATAATAATCCATTCCCACTTTAAAAAGGTTGGATTTACTATCGTCCAAAAAATGTATCACTTCTTTTGAGTTGTTCAGGGAACGTGTAATGAGTCCGTCATTCTCGTTTTTGGAAACATTATTACTAAGGTTGGCATAGAAATTAAATTTTCCATTTCTGTAATTCATATCCAAACCCGCATTGAATTTTGCGTTTTCCCTATACGTTAGCCCAACGGAAGCATTCCCGTTAAAACCCACGTTCACATTTTTATGAAGAATAATATTAATTAGACCGCTCATGCCCTCAGGATTGTATTTTGCCGAAGGATTGGTAATAAGTTCAATTTGCTTTATGGATGACGACGGAATCTGCTTTAGCAATTGTGCTACGGGAATGTTTGAAAGTTTGCCATCTACCATTACGCGTACGTTTCCGTTGCCTCGCATTGATAGTTCACCTGTTTGTTGGTCAATGCTCACTGTGGGTAAGTTGTTCATGATGTCTGAAGCAGTGGGGCCAGCCGTAGATAGGTCTTTGCCCACGTTTATTACCTTTTTGTCCAAACGTTGTTCAATGGTGGACCTTTCGGCTACAATATTTACCTCATCTAGCGATGCTATATCTTCCTCAAGCAATATATTGCCCAAGTATATATCTTCATTTCCTTTCGTGATGTTTATTTCAGTTGTAAAAACTTTATATCCTATATACTGAATAATTACCTGGCTTTTGCCTTCCGGTATTTTGTGGATTTCAAATTTACCAGCATCGTCGGTTACTGCACCGGTAATAATTTCGCCATTTAAATCTTTTACCACTACAGTTACGTAGGGAAGTGGTTCATTTAGAACTTTGTCCGTAACACTACCGTAGATATTGCCCGGTTTTTCTGTAGGGTCAACAAAAGCGTGTAACGTGCCAAATGTGATGAATGTGATTAATAAAAAAATGTTTTTCATTTTGTGATTGATTGATGTTAATGATTAATGAATTAAATAAGAGCGGTATGTTCCATTAGATAGTATCTTGTATAACATACTAAAAGCGCAAATGTTACCGAGCTTATATATACAAGACGAAATATTTTTTCTTCTGTTACACCTAAAGTGGAGATTTTTATATAAAAAAACAAACCCGAAGCGAGCGCTTCGGGTTTGAATCTTTACTGCAATTATTAACACTAACCATCAACGTAAAAATTGTCGCAGTAAAGAATGAAATTCTAACTACTATATAGACGCTCAAACTTTAGTAATGTTTCATCGCTCTTTTCATTTTAACGAACATTTATGAAATGTTGCTGAAGAGTATTGTATTTTCATAAAAAAACTATCAAAATGAAGAAAACACTAGTATTGGGCGCTAGCCTAAATCCAGGACGCTATTCCAACCTTGCAATAAACCGATTGGTAAGTAATGGACATGCCGTAGAAGCAGTGGGTTTAAGAAAAGGTATTGTGGCGGGTGTGGAAATTTCCACGGAAAAGAAACAATTTGAAAACATTGACACCGTAACACTCTATTTAAACCCCAAACGCCAAGAGGAATATTACGATTATATCGTTTCGTTAAAACCAAAACGCGTGGTTTTCAATCCGGGCACTGAAAACCCTGCGCTTTATGAAATACTTAAAAAAAACAATATTAAAAGTGAGGTTGCCTGTACCTTAGTTCTTTTGGGAACGAATCAATATTAGACCGAAAAAGGTAAGCGCTCCGTTCAAAATAAGTATAAAAAACCCAAATTCGAAATTTAAATAGGCCGCACTAAGGGCACTGATTAAATATCCTAAAAAGGGAGTCGATATTGCCACAATAGGCACTAACCTGTCTTTTACGGTCCACTTCGTAAAAAGCCCATAGGCATATAAACCCAAAAGCGGGCCATAGGTATATCCGGCAAAAACAAACAGCTTCGCAATTACCGAATCATCAGCAATTGCATATTTAAAAATGATGATAACAGCTATCAGCACCAATGAAACCAAAATGTGTATTAACTTACGTACGCGTATCTGCTTGGCCTCGTCATATTTTTTTTCAATTTCAAGTATATCAATACTGAAAGAAGTGGTGAGGGCTGTTAAAGCACTATCTGCACTACTATATGCCGCAGCAATCAATCCTAAAATGAAAAGCACGGCCACTCCAATCCCAAATTCGTTTTGCATTGCAAGCGTTGGGTACAATTGGTCCTTGTGGGCATCTATCCCGTTCTGTGCTGCGTAAACAGTCAGCAACAAACCGAGTACCAAAAACACAAAATTCACGATGGTAAGGACAATGGTAAACCAAAACATGTTTTTCTGAGCGTCTTTCAAATTACGGCAGGTCAAGTTCTTCTGCATCATATCTTGGTCCAGTCCCGTCATTACAATAGCGATGAAGGCTCCGCTGATAAATTGCTTCACAAAATGATCGGCAGATTTCCAATCTTCAAAAAAGAAAATCTGGCTCATATCGCTATCGGCAATAAAAGTGAATAGTTGACTTCCCGAAAGCCCTAAATCTGTAGAAACATAATATACCGAAACCCCAACGGCTATAAGCATGAAAAGAGTTTGCAGTGTATCTGTCCAAACAATTGTTTTTATCCCGCTTTTGAAAGTGTAAAGCCAAATCAACAAAATAGTGATGGTTACGGTTACCCAAAAAGGGATGTTCATGGCGTCAAAAATCAAACTTTGCAGTACCACTGCCACTAAATACAGTCGAAAGCTAGCCCCGACAACTCTTGAAAGTAAGAAAAAGGAAGCACCCGTTTTATATGAAGCATTTCCGAATCGTCCTTCCAGATAGGTATAAATTGAAGTCAAATTTAAACGGTAATACAGCGGAAGCAGCACCGTGCCAATAACTGCATAGCCCACAATATAGCCCAGTACAACCTGAAAATAACTAAACTTTGAAGCCTCTACCCATCCGGGAACCGATATAAAGGTAACGCCACTCAGCGAGGCGCCAATCATTCCAAAGGCAACCAAATACCATGGCGACTGTTTTCCTGCCTTAAAAAAATCTGCATTACTGCCGCCTTTATTGGTGAAATAGGAAATTAGAATTAAAACCAAAAAATATCCAAGAATAAGTAGCAGAATGTGTAAGGATTGCATAAAATTTAAGACTTCAATATTATTACAGCAGTTTTTTTGGTAAAAATACAAAGAATGGGTACTTCAACATTTTAATTTTTAATACATTTGAAAACTTTGATTAAATAATTATATAACTTCCTTAAAATTAAAAAGATGCGTTTTAAATTACTTCTACTTTTTACATTATTTTTTGGTTCTTTTGTCGTTCAGGCACAGGAATACCTTGAGATGATTGATGCGGGTACCTATAAGGTACAAGAGATTATTGACAGTGCCGAAGCTTACTTTGCCGATAAAGACAAAGGTCGTGGAAGTGGGTACAAACAATTTAAAAGATGGGAGTACAACGCTCTCAGAAGAGTGAAAGAGGATGGGTATCTTCCTACAACCGAGGAGCGTTTAAACGAACTTCAAAAATGGAATGCTTATTTAAATGAAACGGCATCCAGCCGTCGTGTGCTTCCGGATAACTGGCAAGAATTAGGTCCAACATCTTGGAACGCTACATCAGGATGGAACCCAGGTGTAGGTAGAATTACGGGTCTTGCTATAGACGAGGGAGATGCAAACCATATGATTGTTGGCGCAAATACCGGCGGTGTTTGGAGAACCACCGATGGCGCCCAGACTTGGACGCCTTTAAGTGATTATTTCTCTAACTTATCGGTTTATTCAGTTGCTATAGATCCAACAGATTCTGACACCTATTTTTTTGGTTCAAATAGTGGAAAAATATTTAAATCAACCGATGCTGGAGCCACTTGGAATGTTCTGGGAACTATTGGAAGCAGTAGGGTAAACAAGATAGTAATCAACCCGTCTAATACTAACATGATATTTGGTACTTCTGAAAACTCTGGAATTTATAGAACCACAGATGGCGGTGCCAATTGGGTGAAAGTAGTTTCAGGAGACAATAGCGGTTATGATGTCGAATTTAAACCAGGCGATCTTTCAGTAGTATACGCTTCAGGAAGCGGTTTTCATAAATCTACAGATGGTGGAGCCACATTCACTACAATTGGCGGTTTTACCTCTGGGGCAAAAATGATTGGTGTTTCTGCAGATGACGCAAACGTGGTGTATGTTTTGGAAGCAAACGGTGGTAGATTTGGTGGGTTTTATACTTCCAATGATAGCGGTAGTTCCTTCACAAAATTAAATCACGGAGGCCTTAACTTCTTTGGTTATAGCACTAGCGGAAATGACAATAGCGGTCAAGCTCCTCGCGATATGGGGATTGCGGTTAACCCCACTGATGTAAATGAAGTGCATATTGCAGGAATCCTTACTTGGCGCTCCACAAACGGGGGTGTTAATTTCTCGTGTACTTCAGATTGGATTCCAGGAAACGCTTCTTCTCAAAATATTGGTTACTGCCACGCCGATGTAGATGATCTTCAGTTCTACGGAACTTCTCTATTTGCGGTTACCGATGGAGGTGTTTTTAAAGCTGCAAATACAGGAACAGTTACTGCCAATTATTACGAAGATTTAACCGATGGTTTAGGAATTCGTCAATTTTATAAAATAGGAGTTTCACAAACAGCTGATGTTATAGTTTCAGGAGGTTCCCAGGATAATGGCACCTCGTTTTATACTGCCGCTACTGGATGGAGAGATTGGTTGGGAGCAGATGGTATGGAATCATTTATAGATAAAACCAACAATAATTTATTTTACGGTACTACCCAGGGAGGTCAACTTTATCGTTCCAATAACGGAGGAAGTTCCTATACTGGCCTTAACGAGCCTGGAAATGGATCAGGAAATTGGGTTACTCCATTTGAGCAAGATCCGATTACTGATAACGTAATATATGTAGGATACAATGTAGTTTACAAGTCTACAACTTTTGGTGGAAGCTGGACGGCAGCTTCACAAAATTTAGGTGCAAATCTTGATAATTTAAAAATTGCACCTTCCGATAACCAAATAATGTATGCTTCCAGATCGGCATTTCTTTTCAAAACAACTGATGGGGGAGCAACCGATTGGGTGCAAACTACAAGCGCTGGCGGAGCAATTAATTCAATAGCAATACATCCTACGGACCCTAATAAAATTGCCGTAGCCGTAACTTCAACTAACCGTGTAATGGTTTCAAATGATGGAGGCGCAACTTGGATAAACTATAAAAAGAACCTTCCAAATTTTAGTGCTTTTGCGGTAGTATGGGATGATAATGGTCAAGATGGACTGTATCTGGGTATGGATTACGGAATTTATTATATAGACAATACCTTCACAGATTGGCAGCCTTACAGTAACCTGTTGCCAAATGTATATGTAAATGAGTTGGAAATTAACAAAGTTGATGGCTTGCTGTATGCAGGAACTTACGGAAGAGGCCTTTGGGCATCTCCATTGGTGACTGGTGTTGCGGGAATTGAAGATAGAATTTCTGAAAATAACGTGTCTTTATATCCAAACCCAGCAAACTCTCAATTTACCATTGCCTTACCAAAGGCGATGAAAGCTGAAATCAGGGTTTTTGATATTTCCGGAAAACTTCTCCTTAAGGAAGCAAAACAATTAATTTCAAACAAACATTCAATTGATGTTTCGTCACTTTCAAGCGGAACGTACTTTGTTCGCATTAACAGTGAAGAAGGGACAGCAACCAAAAAACTTCTTATAAAATAAAAGGTTTTTATTATAATAGGAATGCTTCAGGAAAAGTCACTTTTTCTGAAGCATTTTTTTTAACTTGCCAGCACGAATTAAGCTATGGAATTTTCTTCAAAACTTCTTGAAAATGCGGTGAATGAAATGTCCCAACTCCCTGGAATTGGCAAGCGTACGGCACTTCGTTTAGTACTTCATTTACTTAAACAGCCCAAGGAGCAATCACAAAAATTAGCAGCTGGATTGGTAAAAATGCGCGAGGAAATAAACTTCTGTGCAAATTGCCATAATATAAGTGATACAAAACTCTGTGAAATTTGTACTAATCCGCGTCGCGATGAACAACTGGTTTGTGTTGTTGAGGACATTCGCGATGTAATGGCCATAGAAAATACGAGTCAATATCGTGGACACTACCACGTTTTGGGCGGAAAAATTTCCCCGATGGACGGCATTGGCCCAGGCGATTTGACGATTCCTTCCTTAGTTGAAAAAGTAAAGACCGGAAACGTCCGCGAGCTTATTTTTGCGCTCAGCTCCACAATGGAAGGCGATACAACCAATTTTTACATCTATAAACAAATTGAACCCTACAATATAACCACCACCACCATTGCCCGTGGAATTTCGGTAGGCGATGAACTTGAGTATGCAGATGAGGTTACCCTTGGCCGAAGTATTTTACATCGTATTCCTTTTGAATCTTCTTTAAAAAGCACGTAAGTTTTGAAACTATCTGTCGTTATACTTAATTATAATGTTCGTTATTTTTTGGAACAATGCATTCGTTCGGTTCAAAAGGCTACCAAATATTGGGATGCTGAAATCATTGTTATTGACAATGACTCCAAGGACGATAGCTGCCAGATGGTAAAATCCCTTTTTCCAAATGTAGTTTTAATTGAAAACAAGGAAAATGTAGGCTTCAGTAAAGCAAACAATCAAGCCGTAGCCGTTGCAAAGGGCGAGTACGTTTGTATTCTGAACCCAGATACTGCTGTCTCTGAAGATACCTTTAGAAAAACCATTGAATATTATGAGAGTATCGAAAATATTGGTGCGCTCGGTGTTTATTTGATGGATGGAACAGGAAACTTCCTGCCCGAAAGCAAAAGAAACCTTCCTACCCCAAAGGTTTCTTTGATGAAACTTACCGGTTTTACACAGAAATATTATGCAAATCATATAATTGAAAGTGAAAAAGGCTCGGTTGAGGTGCTCGTGGGAGCTTTTATGCTTTTGAAAAGAAGCATTTACAACCAAGTGGGCGGGTTTGATGAAGACTATTTTATGTATGGTGAAGACATAGATTTTTCATATAAAATAACAAAGGCAGGATATCAAAACCATTATTTTGGTGACACTACCGTGCTTCACTATAAAGGCGAAAGCACCAAGAAGGACGATGCCTATTTTGAACGTTTCTATGGCGCAATGCAGATTTTTTACCAAAAGCATTTCAACAAAAATTTTCTGTTGGGAAGTTCCGTTTCTGCCGGGGTTGCCTTGGCCAAAGCGGCACATAAAATCTCTTTCGATAAAAAAGTGGAACCACTTCCAAATTTGGAACGGAATTACTTCTTCACCGAAAATATTGAATTGCTGGAAAACCTTTCAGAATGTACAGCCACTGTTTTCCAAATGGTTTCAAAAAATATGCATCCCCTGATTTCCTTACAAAATAGCTTGGTGGTGTTTGATGCAGAATATATTTCTTATGCTGAAATTTTCAAATTGATGAAACAATTGAAGAATAAAAACAATCTTTTCCGCATACGTCCTTCGGGCTGCAACTTTATAATAGGGAGCGACCAAAGCGACGAAAAGGGCGGCGTGGTTGTTTTTTAAGAAATTTGAAACCCAGAACGAACAAATTTTAACTAATTTTGCAAGGTTTTTAAAACAAGCGCATTTGTGCTTACCAAATTCGACATTGAAAAAGTATTATGGCAAAATTTGAATTGAAACTGCCCAAAATGGGTGAAAGCGTTGCAGAGGCAACTTTAACCAACTGGCTAAAGGAAGTGGGAGATACCATTGAGGCTGATGAGGCCGTTCTTGAAATCGCTACCGATAAGGTGGATAGCGAAGTGCCCAGCGAGGTAGATGGCGTTTTGATTGAAAAACTTTTCAACGTTGATGATGTGGTGCAAGTAGGCCAAACCATCGCCATAATTGAAACTGCCGGAAACAACGGAACGGAAAAGACAACTGAGGAAAGCGCTCCTTCGCCCGAAATTGTGAGGGAAGTGGAAAAGCAAGTGGAAACCGCCAAACAAGCTACCCAAGCTCCAATCGAAAATACGGGCGACCGGTTTTATTCACCTTTGGTGAAGAATATTGCAGCTGCCGAGAATATTTCACAGGAAGAACTGGACGGAATTTCGGGCACCGGAAAAGACGGGCGCGTAACCAAAAACGATATTTTGGAATATGTTGAAAACCGTTCCTCTTCAAAAACAGAAACACCCCAGCCACAAACAGTAGTGGAGGCCAAAAATCCTGAAACTGCAAAAGCACAAACTGCTGAACCCGCAAAACCAAAAGCTCCGGTTTCGGTTAGTGGTGAGGATGAAATAGTTGAAATGACCAGAATGGGCAAACTTATTGCCCACCATATGGTTGAAAGTACGCAAACTTCAGCACACGTGCAGTCTTTTGTGGAGTGCGATGTTACCAACGTTTGGAACTGGAGAAATAAAGTGAAGAATGCCTTTGCAAAACGCGAAGGAGAGAATTTAACCTTCACGCCAATATTTATGGAAGCGGTTGCAAAAGCGCTGAAAGACTTCCCGATGATGAATATTGCGGTTGACGGCAACAATATTATTAAGCGTAAAAACATAAATCTGGGAATGGCTGCGGCCTTACCTGACGGAAATCTAATTGTTCCGGTAATAAAAAATGCAGACAGATTAAATCTAGTTGGAATGAGCAAAGCGGTGAACGACCTTGCTAACCGTGCGCGCGAAAACAAACTGAAACCAGACGAGATACAGGGCGGAACCTACACGGTTACCAATGTTGGAACCTTTGGTAGTATCATGGGAACGCCAATTATCAACCAACCGCAAGTAGGTATTCTCGCATTGGGCGCTATCAGAAAAGTACCCGCGGTTATTGAAACCCCAGAAGGTGATTTTATTGGTATTCGCCATAAAATGTTCCTTTCGCATAGTTATGACCATAGAGTTGTGAATGGTGCTTTGGGAGGACAATTTGTAAAACGTGTTGCCGAATATTTGGAAGCATGGGACGTGAACAGAGAAATTTAATTTCACATATATTATAATGTAAAAGGGGATTTTGGAAGCAAAATCCCCTTTTCTTTTTTATAAGTTCCTTCAAAACTTCAATAAAAAGTATCTTTGCAAAACAAAAAAAAACAATGGAACTCAATTTAAAAAAACCAATCTGTTTCTTCGACCTTGAAACCACTGGAATCAATGTTGCAACAGACAGAATTGTTGAAATAGCAATCTTAAAAGTATTTCCAAACGGAAACAAGGAAAGTCACACTTGGCGTGTAAATCCAGAAATGCCCATTCCTGCAGAAGCTTCCGCAATCCACGGAATTACTGATGAAATGGTCGCAAACGAACCAACCTTTAAGGAAATGGCGCCAAAAGTTTACGGTTTAATAAAAGACAGTGATCTAGGTGGTTTTAATTCAAACCGTTTTGACATTCCATTGCTGGCCGAAGAATTGCTTCGTGCTGAGGTGGATTTTGATATGAAAAAAGCACTTTCGGTAGATGTGCAAACTATTTTCCACAAAATGGAAAAGCGTACTCTGGAAGCAGCCTATAAATTTTATTGCAACAAAGATTTAACCGATGCGCACAGTGCCGCTGCTGATACAAACGCAACCTACGAGGTTCTAAAGGCACAGCTTGACAAATATCCTGATTTGGAAAATGATGTAAATTTCCTTGCAGATTTTAGTTCGCACCGTGACCATGCAGATTTTGCAGGTTTCATAAGCTACAACGAGGATGGCGTTGAGATTTTTTCCTTTGGAAAATACAAAGGAAATTTAGTTACCGAAATTTTGGAAAAAGACTCCGGCTACTTTGGCTGGTTGCTGAATGCCGATTTTCCTTTGTACACTAAGCAGGTGCTCACCCGCATTCGGCTTCAAAAGTTAAATACAAAATTCTAAATTTATAATGAAGATAATCTGTATAGGTCGAAATTATGCAGACCACATTAAAGAACTGGACAACGCAAAACCAACCGACCCGGTTATTTTTTTAAAACCCGACACTGCAATATTATTAAAGAAACAGCCGTTTTTTATTCCAGAGTTTTCAAATGATGTACATTACGAAGTAGAATTGCTAGTTAGGATTAATAGGATTGGGAAACACATTGACCAAAAATTCGCCCATAAATATTACGATGAAATCGGTTTGGGAATTGATTTCACGGCACGCGATTTACAGACAGAATTAAAGGAAAAGGGGTTGCCCTGGGAAAAAGCAAAAGCGTTTGACGGTTCTGCAGTTATTGGAAACTTCATGGATAAGGAGCAATTTGCAGATATAAATAACATAAATTTTAGCTTAAAAAAGAATGGAAAAAATGTTCAAAATGGCAATTCAATGCTGATGATGTGGAAAATTGATGCTTTAATCGAATATATTTCAAAATATTTTACCTTGAAAATCGGGGACATTATCTTTACCGGAACTCCCGCAGGTGTTGGCAAGGTTGAAACCAACGATGTTTTGAAGGGGTTTATAGAGGAAACCGAAATGTTTTCCATAAAAGTTAAGTGAGATGACCAAATATTATGCAAAGGAGAATCTTAGTGAAATCGCTGATGGGGATCAGGATTTCCTAAAAATATTGGCACAGACATTTTTAGATGAAATTCCACCCGATTTGCACTCCATGGAAGAAGCCATCGAGAATGAAAACAGGGAATTGGCATATCAATTTGCCCATAAAATGAAACCAAACATTGAAATGTTCGGTATAGATGCGCTGAAGGATATTACAAGTATCGAGGCGTGGTCAAAGACATCCAAAAGCAAAGCTACAGTTCTTCCGCACCTGGAAAATGTGCTTGGCACATTAAACCACGTGTTTGACGAACTGAGAGAAGACTTCCAACTATAACATGCTCGCAGAAATTATTACCATAGGCGATGAGATTCTCATAGGCCAGATCGTTGATACCAATTCGGCTTATATTTCAAAAGAATTGAACAGGATTGGGGTAAAGGTCTATCAGATTACCTCGGTACAAGATGAAAGGCAACATATTCTGCAAGCATTCGAGGATGCAAAAAAGCACGCTGATTTAGTTATTATCACTGGGGGTTTGGGGCCTACCAAAGACGATATAACCAAGCAGACCTTCTGTGATTTTTTTAGTGATACTTTGATCGAAAATCAAAGTGTGATTGAAAACGTAAAGCATCTTTTTGAAAAATACCAGCTCAATAAGCCTTTGCCTGCAAATTTTCGCCAAGCAATGGTTCCTTCCAAAGCTACTGTGTTAATGAACCTTTATGGTACCGCTCCAGGAATGTGGATGGAAAATGATGAAAGTGTTTTTGTGTCACTCCCTGGTGTGCCCTATGAGATGAAGCATTTGTTACAGGAAGAAGTTTTGCCGCGAGTAACTAAGCGTTTCAATAGGCCGCATATTTATCACAAAACTCTTCTAACCTATGGATTGGGCGAAAGTGCTATTGCTGAAAGAATCGCCGATTGGGAAAACAGCTTGCCAAAAAATATAAAACTTGCATATTTGCCCTCCTTGGGAAAAGTTCGTTTAAGATTGTCATCTAGCGGAAATAATGAGTCGGATTTACAGGAAAGTGTTAATTCAAGAATGGAAGTTTTAAGTGAAATGCTTTCGGATATCGCCATTGGCTATGAAGACGAAACCAGTATTGTTGGCAGAATTGCGCACATTCTCAATCAAAAAAATCAGACTTTAAGTTTAGCTGAAAGTTGTTCTGGAGGCGCTATTGCCGAACAGATTACTTCCGAAGCAGGCGCATCATCTTTTTTCTTGGGAGGTATTGTTCCGTATAAAACAGAACTAAAAACACAGATTCTTGGGGTTCCTTCTTCCTTAATAGAAGAATATACTGTTGTGAGTATTGAAGTGGCAGAAAGCATGGCGGCGAATTGTTGCAAGCTTTTCAACACAGATTTTGCTATTGCAACCACTGGAATTGCTGGCCCAACAAAAGGCGATGCCGTAGATGAAGTTGGCACGGTATGTATTGCTATTGCTTCGCCCAGAGGAATTGTTTCAGAAAAGTTCAGCTTTGGAAATGACCGTTTTCGCGTTATTAAAAAGACAATAAATAAAGCTTTCGAAATGCTTCTAAAAGAAATTTCAAAAAACTAATTTTCTTTTGTTGTACATCACAAAAGAATTACTTAAATTTGCACCCTGTTTTAAAAATAACTTAAAAAGGTTAAGGAATGTCAAGAGTTTGTGAACTTACCGGAAAGAAAGCGATGGTTGGAAATAACGTGTCGCACGCAATGAATAAAACCAAACGTAAGTTTGATGTAAACTTGCTCAAAAAGCGTTTTTATATTCCAGAAGAAGACAAATGGGTTACCCTACGTGTTTCAGCTTCTGCTATAAAAGACATCAATAAAAAAGGTATTTCTGCGGTTATGAAAGAAGCCCGCGAAAAAGGCTTTTTAACTAAATAATTGCAATAATCAATAAAGTCTGTTACAATGGCTAAAAAAGGAAATAGAGTACAAGTGATTTTGGAGTGCACAGAGCACAAGGAGTCTGGAAAACCAGGAACTTCACGTTACATCACCACCAAAAATAAGAAGAACACCCCTGACAGAATGGAGTTGAAAAAATTCAACCCAATCTTGAAGAAAATGACCGTTCATAAAGAGATTAAATAATATAAGTCATGGCAAAGAAATCAGTAGCATCGTTACAAACAGGTTCAAAGCGTTTAACCAAAGCAATAAAAATGGTTAAATCGCCAAAAACAGGAGCTTATACATTTACTGAAGCTATCATGGCTCCAGAATTTGTAAACGACTGGTTGAACAAAAAATAACCAGCTTAAAATATTGAGAAAAAGCCACTTTTTTGCGAAGGTGGCTTTTCGTATTTTTGCTGACCCCTTCCGTCTTTGAAATCGTCCTAAAGGCAATTTCAAAGCCACCTTCTCCTTTTTTAAGGGAAGGAACGCGAGATTAAACTTTGAAAAAGTTGCGCAACCGAGTAAACAACTTGGAACTTGAAACCTGAAACCTTGAATTTTTAATATGAGTTTATTCAAAAAAATATTTTCTAAAGAGAAAAAGGAAACCCTCGATAAAGGGCTTGAAAAATCCAAAACTTCCTTTTTTGATAAACTAAGCAAAGCTGTTGCGGGAAAGAGCAAAGTTGACGATGATGTTTTGGACAATTTGGAAGAAGTTCTTGTTTCCAGTGACGTTGGCGTAAACACAACCCTTAAGGTAATTGATAGGATTGAAGGTCGTGTTGCCAAGGATAAATACGTTGGAACCGATGAGTTGAATAGAATTCTCCGTGAGGAAATAGCTGGTCTTTTAAGCGAAATAGATTCCGGAAACGCCACAGATTTCGAAATTCCAATAAACAAAAAACCATATGTTATTATGGTAGTGGGAGTAAATGGTGTGGGAAAAACAACCACTATCGGTAAGCTTGCATATCAATTTAAAAAGGCTGGAAAAAAGGTAGTGTTGGGTGCTGCGGATACTTTTCGTGCAGCGGCAATTGATCAATTGCAGATCTGGGCAGACAGAACTGACGTTGAAATTGTAAAGCAAAGTATGGGCAGTGACCCTGCCAGTGTGGCTTTTGATACATTACAAAGCGCTGTAACCCAAAATGCCGATGTTGTTATCATTGACACCGCAGGACGACTACACAACAAAGTAAACCTAATGAACGAGCTTACAAAGGTGAAACGCGTAATGCAAAAGGTGATTCCCGATGCGCCGCACGATGTACTTTTGGTATTGGACGGCTCTACGGGTCAAAATGCTTTTGAACAAGCCAAGCAATTTACCGCTGCAACCGAAGTTACCTCCCTTGCCGTTACAAAACTTGACGGAACTGCAAAGGGCGGAGTGGTCATCGGAATTAGTGACCAATTTCAGATTCCGGTAAAATATATTGGAGTAGGAGAAGGAATGGAGGATCTTCAGGTATTCAACAAGTTTGAGTTTGTAGATTCATTCTTTAAATAGATGAAAACAGAAACCCCTAACAAAGATAGTAAGCTCTTTAAATATATAATATGGGTTTTAACGGGCTACATTGGTATTCTTACGGGTTATCACGCTATCAAAATACTTCAATATTATATTAAACCTCTTCCAAATCCGTTGATGCCTTTGGATTTGTATAAATATATTGCCTTTCCTTATTTGTCTTTTATTCCACCTCTTTTATTCTTAATTTCTTTAGGACTTTATTTTATTAAGAAGGAATATTTTAAAAAAGGGTACATTATTTTTTACGTTATTCTCATTCTAATTTTTCATTTATCACAAACCAGCCTTCTCAATCTTTTTGATACCTTCAATCCGTATGGCGGATAAATAAAACCACGAATTCGCGAATAGATATATTCGTGAATTCGTGGCTGTTTTTAAACTTTTGTCTAACGTCTATTTAAAGGGTTTCCTTCAGCCAATTAAAAAATTCACGTTGCCAAACCAGTGCATTTTGTGGCTGCAACACCCAGTGGTTTTCGTCGGGAAAATAAACCAGTTTGCTCTTTATTCCCTTTAATTGTGCTGCTTGAAAAGCACCCAAGCCTTGTTCAATAGGTACACGGTAATCCTTTCCGCCCTGCACAATCATAATCGGGGTGTCCCATTTATCAACATAGGTTGTAGGGTTGAATTCATTATAGGCTTTCTGTGCCTTGGCATTGTCTTTTTCCCAATAAGCACCGCCCATATCGTAGTTTATAAAGAATAATTCCTCAGTTGTTCCGTACATAGCACGGGTGTCAAAAACGCCGTCGTGGGCAATAAATGTTTTGAAACGGCCATCGTGATTTCCTGCCAACCAAAACACGGAATAACCCCCGAAACTTGCACCAATAGCGCCCAATCGGTCCTTGTCAACATATGGTTCTTTGGCAACATCATCAATCGCATCAAGGTAATCCTGCATCGCGCCGCCGCCCCAATCGCCGCTGATGGCTTCATTCCACTCCACGCCGTGCCCGGGCATTCCGCGACGGTTGGGTGCCACAACTATATAACCTTGTGAAGCCATTAACTGGAAATTCCATCGCGTAGAATAAAATTGGGAAAGCGCCGATTGCGGTCCACCCTGTGCATAAAGCAAGGTCGGGTATTTTTTGTTTTTATCGAAGTTTGGCGGAAGAATTATCCAAACTAACATCTGTTTGCCATCCTTAGTAGTAACCATTCTTTTTTCAACCGTTGGCAAATCAAGTTTTCCGTAGAACTCATTGTTCACTTGGGTAAGCTGTCTAAAAGTCCTGTTCTTTAAATCAAAAGAAAAAATTTCCGAAGCATGGTTCATATCGGTGCGGGTAACAATCAGCTGCCCATTATTTTCCGCAACAATGCCCGTAACATCAAATTGCCCTTTTGAAAGTTGTTCAACAACTGGCATTTTTCGGGTTTTCCCGGGATAATCAACCTTAAAAATTTGCTTTGTTCCATCTACGGGAGCGGTAAAATAAATGTCTTTGTTATTATCTGCCCAAATAAAACCATTTACAGTTCCATCCCACTGGCTGGTTAGGTTTTGTTTTACACCGCCCTGCAATACTACAATATCATTTTTATCTGCTTCATAGCCATCGGTTGCCATCTGTAGCCACGCCAAAGCGTCTTCTTTTGAAAATGCAGGCTGGGTGTCATAGCCTTTGTTTTCTTCTGTAATATTTTCGGTCTGTTTGGTGCTTAGATTGTATTTATATATGTCGGTATTTGTACTTACGGCATAATCGGTTCCTGCTTTCTTTTTGCTTACGTAGTATATATTTTCACCCTTTGGACCCCAAATGTAATCCTCGTCGCCACCAAAAGGTTTTTGGGGCGTGTAATACGGCTGGCCTGGTGTAATGTCGGTTTCGGCACCGGTGTTTACATCTTTATAAAAAACGTGATTGTAGGTACCGTCGTTCCACGTATCCCAATGGCGATAATCCAAGGAAGTATAAACATAGGCATCACTTTTTGGGAGGTCGTTATAGATATCCTTTCCGGTCACCTCTTTTATCTGAACGGGTTTGTCTATTAAAAGGTACTGTCCGTTTGGCGAAAGATTTTTGTCGGTTACCTTTGCTTCTTCTTTGGAAATTTCAGTAAAATTACCACCAGTAACGGGCATCTTATAATACTTGGAATCAAAACTGTTTTCCTCCATATTTGGAATTGAAACTTTATAAAAAAGTTCTTTTCCGTCAGGAGAGATCCCGATAGGGCTAACTTTTTTCACCTGCCATAAAAGCTCGGGTGTCATTGTTTTTTGTGCGAACAGGAAGCCGGCACAGAGAAAGACCAGCAGGAATGTTATTTTTTTCATTTTTAATTATTTTTTTGAAATGTAAAGTTACTTAAAAAGTCGTAGTGTTCAGTCGCAGTTGGCAGTAATTGGAATTTGGCATTTGTTTATTTTATTTAGTCGTATCTTTGCACGCTTTTTGAAATTCAAAAATCGTAAATCGTAATTCGTAAATCCAAAATTCAACAATGCGTACCAAAACCCTAAAGAAAAACAAGATAAACGTAGTTACCCTAGGCTGCTCCAAGAATGTCTATGACAGCGAAGTGCTGATGGGCCAGTTGCGCGCCAGCAATAAAGAGGTAGTGCACGAAGAGGAAGGGAATATTGTGGTAATAAACACCTGCGGGTTTATAAACAATGCAAAAGAGGAAAGTATAAATACCATTCTTGAATTTGTGCAGAAAAAGGAAGAAGGTTTGGTGGACAAGGTTTTTGTTACGGGCTGTCTTTCCGAAAGATATAAGCCAGATCTGCAAAAGGAAATCCCGAATGTAGATGAATATTTTGGCACTACCGAACTTCCCGGACTTTTAAAAGCGCTTGGCGCCGATTACAAACACGAATTGATTGGCGAACGAATTACAACTACCCCAAAAAATTATGCCTATTTCAAAATAGCCGAAGGCTGCGATCGGCCGTGTTCGTTCTGCGCAATCCCCATTATGCGCGGAAAGCACCGAAGCACCCCAATGGAGGATTTGGTAACGGAAGCCGAAAAACTTGCCGCAAAAGGGGTAAAGGAACTTATTTTAATTGCGCAGGATTTAACCTATTACGGCTTAGATTTATATAAGAAGAGAAATCTTGCAGAACTGCTCCAAAAGCTCGCAAAGGTTGAAGGGATTGAATGGATTAGATTGCATTATGCATTCCCAACGGGTTTCCCAATGGACGTTTTGGAAGTTATGCGCAACGAACCTAAAATCTGTAATTATATTGATATTCCGTTGCAGCACATCGCGGACCCGATATTGAAATCCATGCGTCGCGGAACTACCAAAGCAAAGACCACAAAACTGTTGGAGGAATTCCGCGCAGCCGTGCCCGAAATGGCTATCAGAACTACCCTGATTGTTGGTTATCCCGGCGAAACTGAGGAAGATTTCCAAACCCTAAAACAATGGGTAAAAGAGATGCGCTTTGAGCGTTTGGGATGTTTTACATATTCCCACGAAGAAAATACACATGCTTACAATCTTGAAGATGACGTGCCGGAAGACGTAAAAATGGACCGTGCCAACAAAATTATGGAAATTCAATCCCAGATTTCTTGGGAATTGAACCAACAGAAAATAGGAAAGGAATTCAAAGTAGTGATAGACCGAAAAGAAGGCGGCTATTTTGTGGGAAGAACCGAATTTGACAGTCCCGATGTGGACAACGAGGTTTTGATCAATGCCGAAGAGGGCTATCTGCGAACCGGCGAATTCTGTACTGTGAAAATTACGGCCGCCGAAGATTTTGACCTTTACGCGGAGGTGGTTTAATTGCCACTCCCTGCAGATAGTATTTAGCGAATTTGAAGAGATGCGGAATGGATTTTTATTTGGAGGGTTTAAAATAACTTCCTTTTCCGCTGTAGTTTTTGATTGTACTTATCTATTTAAAGCGAAGCATGGTTTCCAGAATCTCATTGATCTGTATTCGCTTCTGTCTGGATACGGGTATTTCAATATTATCGCTCATAATTAAACTACCGCCATCCTGTTTTAAAATTCCTTTTACAAACTTGGGGTTTATAAGATGTGATTGATGCACTCTTATAAACTTGTGCTCTGAAAGTATATCATCTATTTCTTTCAGGGTGCGGCTAATCAAAATTTTTGTACCGTCCTGTAAGAAAAAGTTGGTGTAGTTATTATCAGACTGGCAGCGCATTATGTTCTTTATCTCTACAATATTAAAACCTATTCCCGTGGGGAGTGCAATTTTAGTACATTCCTTATTCGATTTTTCAAAGCTGCTTTGAAGCAATCGCCACTGTTCAGTACTGATTTTCTTTCTTCTCTTTTCCCAATTGGCGAGTGCCGCCACTATATTTCGCTCCGAAATGGGTTTTAAGAGATAGTTGATGGCGCTATAATTAAAAGCACGAATGGCATATCGGTCATAAGCCGTTGTGAATATAATGTCAAAATCTATGGGCAAAAGTTTGTCCAGCAACGCAAAACCGTTTAAGTTGGGCATTTCAATATCTAGGAAAAGCAAGTCTGGCGGGTTGTTCTGAATATATAGCAGTCCCTCAATCGGGTTGGTGAAAATGCCCAATATTTCATAATCTGAATGTACCTTTTTGATGAGATTGGCAAGGACCTCCGTACAATGTGCCTCGTCGTCAATAATGATTACTTTAGTCATTTTATGAATAAAAATAGGTTAATACAACTTTTGTCCCCAAGGGTTTATTTTCACTTTCCAGATCTATTATTTCAAGCTTTATGGACGTTTCATTTGAATGGTTGAACAACGCCAACCGTTCTCTGGTAATCTCCATTCCCATGGATTTATGCATCTTATTTTCAGTGCTGCTCGCTTTTCTGCCTATGCCGTTATCTTCAATTATTATTTTTAAAATATCGCTGGTATCAAAGGTAATCTTCAGCAACTTTTGGCCGCTCTGGCTCGGCCTTAACCCGTGCCAAATGGCGTTCTCAACAAAAGGTTGGAGTAAAAGGGGCGGTATGTTGAACTGCGAGAGTTCTTCGATTGAAGATACATCGATGGTATAGTTGAAGGCATCGCCCATTCTATTTTTTTCCAAGGAAAGATAAAGTTTTATTATTTCAAGTTCTTCTTCCACCGAAATGATTTCACGGTTGCTGTTGTAGAGGATGCTGCGTAGTAAGGTTGAAAAATCATCTAAATATGAAATGGCATCCTCATTGCGCGAGGTCATAATTAAATGTTTTATGGAATTGAGACTATTGAAAAGAAAATGCGGATTCATCTGCGATCGAAGGGCAAGCATTTCCATTTCCTGCAACTTTTGGGTAAAAGAGTTTTTAAGTTGTTCTTCTTTTTGTTTTTCAATTTTTGAATAGAGTTGGATCAACTCCTCGGTCTTTTGGTTTATCTTTCTGTCCAGCTCCACGCGCATATTCTCTTGAAGCTGTTGGTTTTTTCGTAATTGTGTAATTAGGTTTTGGCTGGTGGTTTCCTTTTCTTTTTGAAGCAGGAAAATATTTTCTCCCAAAGCAAATGCAAAACAGAAAACTTCGGCAAGTAAGCCTGCCTGAAAAATTATAGTGGGTGCATAGGGAAAATTAAAAATGCTCTCTGGGTGGTGATTGCTTTTGGTTATCATAACATAGGAAGCCAGAACCGCACCAATAAAAAAGAAACTGTGGCCCACTACAAAGTACTTCAATAAAGGATGCTTTACTTTATAAATGATCCAAATGAGCATTACCAAATTCAATGGCAATACTATAAACCGTATGGTGGTGGTTATGTCACTAGAAATGGCAGCATCTTTCCAGAATATTAAGTAAATAAAAATAGTTAATCCGTAGAGAAAACAGAACCATCCAAAATAGTTAAGGGCCTTAGTGAGGGATTGGTTATACTTTTTAATTTCCAGCAGATTGATGATAAAAAAGATGTAAAAGCCAATAAATAGAAACTGGGAAGCCTCTGGTAACGTACCCGCACGATAGGATATATGGAGAAAGAAATTGCCAACGCTAACGGTTGTTCCTCTCAAGGCAGCAAATGCAAAGACCAATTGAAAGAATATGTAGGCCAAATAATAGGCATAGAGGTTATGACGCGTCCGCAACCAAAAAACCACTCCAAATAGAAAAATGGTAAATAATGAGAGTATATAAAAAACCATAAACGCTACCGAATGCTTTTCGGATTCGATATAGTTATTGGCAAATTCTAAATAATATGCTTTTGTAAAAAGCGCGACATTTCCATTTTTTATTTTTCTAGTACTGTTGACTCTTATGAAAACTTGCGATTTTTGGGAAGGTGGCAGCACGAGTTCAGTAATGTAAAATTCTCTCTTATTGCTGCGTTTATAGAGGGGGACTAAATTACCATTCATAAAAGTTTTAAAATCCGTACCTACTTGTTGATACACGTAGGCATAATCGTGTGCGGTAAAGCAATAGATGGGCAGCGTATCATTTGATCGGTTCTCGAGTTCAAATTTTAACCAAATGGCGGTTTCGGGTTCATTTTCGTAATTCGCATCATAAGGTTTCCATTCGGGAGTATTTTGTACTTCTTCAAATGTTGCTTGAAGAGAAGTACGCTTTGCTTTTACTTCAGAATTATTAAGTAGCTTCAATTCTCCCACGATAGAATCTGCTGCTATCTGTGCAGAAAGTTGCCATAGATTTCCTAAGACAATGAAGACTATTAAAAAGGATTTTTTCATCAATTAGCTAAAATACCATTCTATTTGCTAAGGTTTTTTGAAATTTTAGTATTTGGTGGTTTTTATTGAGTATTTGGTATTGCTAATAGCTTTTTTCCAAATTCTAACCCACAGCCGTCATATGCTAAGTGGCTGTTTTTTCCTGTACGGGCGATGAGTAGGTTTGTGCAAAGAATATTGAAAACCTTTAAATATTAAAACACTTAATTATGAAAAAACTACTGAAAAATGCTTCCGAAAAGCTAAGCCTTTTAGTGTTGTGTTCACTTGCCTTGATAGCGGCTTCCTGCTCCAGCGACGACCCTGTTGAACCGCCCGTAAACGTAGATCCTATCCAGTTGGACTGTGATTATTTCCTCGAGAACAGAACTTTGGTAGACAATCCAAACGCTCCAATAGATTATATCGTGAGCTGTGTTTCACAGGTTCGAGCCAATTTAATTGTAGAGCCAGGTGTTGTTATTGCTTTCACCCCAGATTCCGGACTTATTTTGAGAGAAAATGTATCTTCAATCCAAGCAGTGGGTACTGCCAATAAGCCTATCGTATTTACTGGAACCCAGCCAACCCGTGGTTCATGGCGTGGGATTTTTGTGGAAAGTGAAAATTCATCAAATATTATGGAATTTGTCACCGTTAGTTATGGTGGCGGTCAAGCTTTTAATAGCAATGGCGACCGCGGGAATGTTATTGTATATGCCGATGGAGCTCTAACGTTAAAAAATTGTACTGTAATTAACAGTCAAACCTCTGGCTTAAATGCGGTATATAGAAATACACGTCTCACGCTGCAAAATAACGTCTTCAGCGGCAATGCAAATCCATTGCTTATAAATACCGTTTATGCCACCCAAACTTCGGCAACCGATAATTATTCGGGTAACGATCTGGACAGGGTCTTGCTTTACAATTATTCCGCTGAATTTGAGAACTCAAGCGTTTGGAAGAAAGTAAATGTACCCTACCGGGTGCTCAATACCGGTATTAGTGGCGTAAATGCAAGAGGCGAGTTGACCATTGAACCGGGAGTAACCATAGAAATGTCGCCCGGCACCGAGATAAACATCCGTGATACAGGGGGGTTGAAAATGGTAGGAAATGCGGCTAATCCCATAACCATTAAAGGGGTGTCCAATACCCCCGGCTCTTGGGTGGGCATTAAGATAGACGGCACCAACCCGATGAATGAAATCGCATTTGCTACCATAAGCAATGCAGGGGAAGACCCAAGTACCAACAAAGGTGCAATTGATCTTTGGTACAATGCCAAACTGAGCGTACACGATACCCAATTTAAGGATCTTGCATCCTGCGGTGTGTACGGCAGATTGCTTGGCGGCCAAACTTCAAACCCCAATTATTCCTCCTACAATCTTACCTTTACCAACACCCCGTGTTCTGAATTTTTTGAATAATAGCCCATATAAGTCGCAACAATAGGTTTCACTATCCTTTGTTAAGAGCCTTTCGGAAGACTTACTTCTCCGAAAGGCTTTTGTTTTTTGGCGATACTTACGTTTAATAATTATCTTTGGATAAAACCTTGTGCTATGACCAACTCCCAACGCTTCAAATTTCCAAAAACAGTCCTTTTCGGAATAACAGCACTATATATCGTATTGATGGTGGCCACTTATTTTCTTTACTACAAAGAACCCGTAATTGTCTGTGCCCAGCGTATGTTGTCTGCCCAGGCAATTGCACTGTTATTTCAAGTGGCGCTCAATTATATAAATTACCACTCAAAAAATAAAATCGTAATATTGGCCACGCTTTTTGTAAGTGCAATGCTTTTTCTCGGAGCACTTACGGCTTTCTTCAATCTCGGAATGATGTGCGAGCTTTACGGATTTTAACCAACCGATAGATTTTTTTATTCCGAAACCTGTAATTCGAAACCAAAAACTTGAAACAACTTTTAATAATCGGCCACACCTTTCCCGAGCCCAGCACCACTGCTGCGGGTAGTAGGATGATGCAATTGATCGAATTATTCAAGGAAGAAAAGTACCAAATCACCTTTGCCAGTACAGCTGCCGTTTCCGAAAAGACTGCAAACCTTCAAAGGCAGCATATTTCAATACAAAATATTAAGTTGAACGATGTTTCCTTTGATGAATTTATAAAAAAATTGAACCCCGAAATCGTCGTTTTTGACCGCTACATAACCGAGGAACAATTCGGCTGGCGGGTTTCCGAAAACTGCCCGAAAGCCTTAAAAATTCTCGACACCGAAGATCTTCACTTTTTGCGGAAAGCGAGAGAAGAAGCAATTAAGGACGGCAAGCCCGTTTCAGAAGCGAACCTTTTTTCGGAAACCGCTAAACGCGAACTGGCCAGCATCCTGAGATGCGATCTGTCACTTATTATTTCAGAATATGAAATGGAACTGTTACAAAACAGGTTTAAGATTGCTTCGGAAATACTTTATTATTTGCCGTTTTTGGTAGCAGCAGTTTCCGAAAGCACTCCCACTTTTGAGGAGCGGCAAAATTTTCTCGCAATCGGCAATTTGCTGCATGCGCCCAATGTAGATTCGGTGCTGCAACTTAAAAAACTTTGGCCGGAAATAAGACAACAGCTTCCCGATGCCGAATTGCATATTTACGGAGCCTATGCCCCGCAACAAGTGCTTCAGTTAAATAATGTAAAAGAAGGTTTTCTCATTAAGGGGTGGGCAGATGATTTAGAGATTGCGATGAAGACCTATCGTGTGCAATTGGCTCCACTAAGGTTCGGTGCCGGTTTAAAGGGAAAACTTTTGGATGCCATGCGCTTTGGCTTACCCACGGTAACTACGGAAATCGGGGCGGAGGGAATGTGCGGCGAGCTTCCTTTCGGCGGAACGATTTCTACTTCAAAAGAGAAATTTATCGATGTCTCAGTTCAATTATATTCCCGGCAAGACCTTTGGAGCAAAGCCCAACAAAACGGGTTCAACATCATTGAAAATCGTTTTCAAAAAAAAATATTTTCCGAAGTTTTCAAAAAGCACCTCCGAACGCTTTCGGGACAGCTTGAAAAACACCGGTGGGAAAACTTTTTTGGGCAGATACTGCAGCACCACACGTTGCAGAGCACTAAATATTTGGCGAAGTGGATTGAAGCAAAAGGAAAATAATATTCTTTTTGGCGAAAAGCGTTCAATTCTAAAAAGGCAGATAAATCTTTAATTTTTTGCTTGAAGTTATTCCGCTTGATCATCGCGAATAACCAAGCTTAACACAAACTTCACTATTTTTAAAATGCTGCTGCTTATATTGGTGATTAATCAAAATTAGAAAACAATGAACATTACATTAGAGCAAGCAGAAAAAGTAATAGCCGCAGCAAAAAAGAAAGCGGTAGATATAGATACCAAGATGAACATATGCGTAGTTGATGGCGGCGCCAACCAAGTTGCCTTTGCGCGTATGGATGGCGCGTGGTTGGGCTCTGCCGACATTGCCCTTAAGAAAGCCAAAACCGCCCGATTTTTTGATATGCCAAGTGGCGAAATAGGAAAACTCTCGCAACCCGGCGAATCTCTCTACAATATTGAACACTCCAATGGCGGCCTCATTTCGTTTCCGGGCGGCGTATTGCTGAAAAACAACAAGGGTGAAATTATAGGCGCAGTAGGTGTAAGCGGAAGCTCTGTGGAAAACGACCATAGCGTGGCCACTGCAGGAGCTAACGCACTATAGAAACCAATTTACATACAAAATTGAAAAAGACTCCGCTTGGAGTCTTTTTTCGATTTAGGTGATAGGAAGCGTCTAATTTTAGTAAAACGGCTCCGCTATAATTATAAAGTTACTTTTTAATAAAACGCTGCGATTTTAAGGTGTTGCCGTCTTGTATTTTCAGGATGTAATTGCCTGTTGCCAAAGTAGAAACGTCGATTGCGTTTGCATCCAATGGCGCACCCATCAATTTTCTGCCCTGCATATCAAAAATGAAATAGGAAGGGTTTGTAAAATCTGTGGTATCGCCAAGGTTTAGAACGTGCTGTGCCGGATTGGGATAAAGGATAAGATTGTTGGTAACACTCTCGTTCAAACCGAGTACGGTAGAGCCTTCCACCACCGAAATAACCTGATCTACCGCAACGTTTTCCAGAGTGTCAACGATGCCAGAAGGCCAAGCAATGGTAAGGGTGGCAATCTCGGTATCTTGGCCAAGGCCGAAATGTGTATTGAGCGTGCTCATATATTTAAACCCTTCGCCGCTGCGCACTTCGCGAATCTGTGTACCCAATGCTGAGGTTATGGTAACCCGCGCCCCAATACCGTTAATATTGCTCTCCACGCCTATGGTATTGATGGTAAGCCAGTGGTTTGAGTTTCCGTCGTTATAGTAAATCTGTCCGCCCGTAAAAGAGTCAATAAAACCATCATTGTTCAGATCGCCCAAAGAACCGTTGTTATTTTGCAACGCCAGTGGAATCAAGGTAAAGGTAAGGTCGCCATTGTTCAACAGTATATTTCCGTTAGAGGCAATGTCCGCATACCCATCATTGTTGAAATCATAGGTGCAGTTTTCAATTCCGGTGGTTGTCAAGGCGTGTATGCCCGTGGATGCCGAAATATCCGTAAAAGTGCCGTCGCCATTGTTTCTGTTTAGCTTGTGGGTAAAGTTGGCGCTGCTGCTGCCTACAAATACATCCAAATGGCCATCGTTGTCAAAATCTGCCCACGCCGAAGACCACGTTTGCATATTGTCCTTCAATCCTGCCGTTTCTGCCACTTCCACAAAATTGCCCGCGCCATCATTTTGATATAGTTGGTTTTCACTTCGTTCGTTCACATCGCCATTTACGTTACATTTCGCAATAAAACAATCCATATCGCCATCGTTGTCATAATCTACCCAAATTGAGCCATAATTGCCGCCGGACGGATAGTCACCAATGTCGCCCTGGTGAAAGGTAAAAGTACCATCCCCATTGTTGATATAGTAAACACTCGGCGCCACGTCGTGACAAACAAAGGCATCCAAGTGGCCGTCATTATTTATGTCAACAAAGTTGGAACGCTGTGAAAAGACATACTGCGGAAAGCTGATTTCATCAAAACCATCACTATTGTTGGCCTGCATAAAAGTAACGCCATTCCCGCCGGCATACAGTAGGTCGGTTTTGCCATTCTTGTCAAAATCAGCGGCCGAAAGGCTCCAGGAAGGTGTGTTGTCCGCAGGGGTGGTAGTAATATTCCGCTCCACGAAACTGCCGTCCGGTTGCTGATAATATATTTGAACGTTGGTTGCCGTTACGGAAACCACATCATCCAGAAAATCGCCGTTCATATCAACCGCGGCGCGCTCTGCACCGTTTGTTGAAATGGGGGACGGGGTAAAGGATACTTGGGCGTGTGCCATTCCAAAGAAAAGCAACAGCATTGATAGGGTAGAAATTTTATTCATAATAGTTAGTTTTTAGTTTAATCACAAGGTTCTGCAAGCGAGTTGATCCATTCCTCCAAGATAGGCAGAAAATTCTCATCGGTTAAGGTTCGTCCATTCATGGGCATTCGGTATTCCTCCAAAGTGGTAGCTACTCTAAAATAGAGGATGGAATTATCGGCATCGCCGGGGGTAATGAGCTTGGCGCCGTCATAGCCCGGCACCTGCAGATCGGGCTCTACGCACACGCCCAGATTATCGTGCTCGTGGCTTTCCCTAAACGCCAAACGCAGCGACCGAGCACCACAATGGCCGCCATATACGTGACAGTGGGCGCAGTTGATATCAAAATAGGAACGTACCCGAGTTTCCAAGGTTTGGGAAATATCCTTCCAACTGGGAACGGTCTCCACATTTCCGGGAATTTCATCAGGTGCAATATAGCCCAGTGCCTCCCATTTGGCAAGCTGGTTCTCCATGCCGTCGGCGTAGCTGTAAATGGAATTTAGGTTTTGCGGCTTTGGCGCTATGGGAATAATTTCGTCAAAGGACTTATGGCAGATAAAACACTCGGTTTCGGAAGGGATACGATAGTTTACCGATTTCGTTTCCCCGTTCTCAATCCATTCAATGGGCACGTTAAAGCCATAGCCCGTAGTATTCAATAGGGCCTCCTGCTGCGCCTCATCCCAGATGTAGTTGGCAAAAATCCACCCCTCTTCTTTCTTAATCAGCAAGCGCGTTTCTATGTTTTGGGTAGAATTGTTGGGCAGCACGTTTTCGTAATAAAAAGTTTTTATCAATACGCTTCCGGTGGGAAAGTTTAGGTTGTCGCCATCAGAAACATAGGTTGCCGAAACATTGTACGGCATCCACACAAAGCGTTTTTTATGGGCATAGTCTGAAAAGAGCGTGTTTATGGGCTCGTAGGGCAAAACACCATATACGGGCGATTGAGCGGCAAGATTACTTTCAAAGAAATTATAGTCCGAAAGCTTTTCATACGGCACCGCGGCAAGGTCAAAATTCACCGGTGAAAATGGCAGGACATTTATTGTTACCGTCGCGGTAGCACAACTAAGGCCCGATGGATCACAAACCGTATAATCAAAAGTAATCTCCCCCACAAAGGTTCCATCAGGTCGGTATTCCACGGTATCATCCAGAATATTCGTTGGCGTTCCGTTGTCTTTTACGGATACTGCTCCGCTCTGCGGGGCCGTAAGTGTGATGACGCCATTGGTGGGCACATTGCTGTCATTGGCCAGCACGGGAATGTCCAAAGTGGCATTCTGAAAAACCTCGCCGCTATCTGCATTGGCAACAATGTTTAGGGGAATATACCCAGGGCCTTCATCGTCTTTACAGGCCTGCAGCGCAAGAACCGCGACAAAGAGAAGGGTGATTCGGGAAAGTAAGGATTTCATAATAAGGGTAGGTAGTTTTAGAATAATAGGCGAATTATTTTTTTCGGAAGTGATAAATGTAAGAAAAACTTATTGTTCCGAAACAAAAGTTTTAAGGTTTTAAAAATTAGTACGATAAAATCAAGGATTTAAGAGAATTGTTTTAATTACCGTAATTACTGCACTTCCATTCCCGCTGCCGCCACACTTTACCGCAGAAACCCCACCCTGCCTTTACATTAACGTATTGCGGTAGAGGAGAAGAAGGTGTTGACAACTAAGTTGGAAACCTTGATGCAGGTGATTGGGAAATAAACTTTATATTTGGGGAGGCATGCTGTTGCGTACATGTGCGGGATAGCAGCAATAAGATTTTAAAAACATGCGTATATAAACATGTTATGGGCAAGGTGAAAAACGAACCAAGTGAAAGCAAGAATATTCTCAAATAGACAACTAATTGGAACGACTGACTTACAAGTTGGGGACGAATCAATGGGCGGATTATTTGGAAACTTTGTTCCAACTGAATATTACTTCAACAATATTCAAAAGGCCGTTTGGGAGTTTTGGGCGACTAACAAACCTGACTATAAAAAATGGAATGGGTTACGACTAAACACTCAATTAGAAAACGGACTTTTTCTTTTTCCTGAAGGTGGTTACACAATTGACGACATTAGAGAACTACCAAATGAAATAAAACGGATTGACCTTGCAGGAGTTGACAGCAAAATAATAAAAGACTATTTCCAAACTAAACCACCTCGACCATTTGTTGAAGAGCCTTGGAATGAACTTCAAATTGAACAGAAAATTGCTTTTGAAGATGAGCTAAGAAAAGAACTAGGAACAAATACCGATTCTATTTTTAACTTCATAAGCAAACCCAAAAAGCACGAACTATCGGACATAGAAATCTCAGCTTTTTGCCACGACCAGAGAAGTGACGATGTATTGTTTGAAATTAGGAAACCGAATTTTTCTAAAAGATTTGCCTTAGTTCATTTGACTTGGACAGGAAAAAAAGAAAAAGAAGGCTATCCGATTACGACATATTACACCGACTTTGATGATTTTAAATACTCGAAAATGTATCCTGACAAAGTCGAATGGGAAGATTAAAAAATAAACCCTGCCCATAACATCGGCTATAGCAAATGCGGGCTGACTGCTTAAAAATGAAGATATTGCAACTAAACAACATTCGGTCTGACGGACAAAGATTCGGTTCCAAAATCCCGCACTTGCCATAGCCAGGGCCGTTGGCAATAATTTAAAAAAAACGAATGAAATATATTCAAATTTTGATATTAGCTATTTTAGTTAGCTCGTGTAAAAAAGATAAGCCAAATGAATTTAGCCTTTATGTGAAAGTAAATGGAGATTACAGCGGATATTTATATTTGAATTATAATGATAAAAAAGATAGTTCTTTAATATCAAATGGAAGAGCCTTTTTTAATGGTTCGGTTCCTTATCCAATTAGAGCAGATTACAGCACCAATTATATTTCAGCAAACGAAAAGAATTTTTATATTGAAAACGAGAAAATTGAATCCGAAATAACAATCTCAAAAAGACAAATTAAAGATTATAATATTGACTGGATTACTATCAATAAAATTTCTGGAACACAAACTTCCATTATCGAAAAAGATTTTGAAGATTACAAACTAAATTTTAGCTCTGACAAAAACTGGCAAGAAAAACTTTATGAAAAATTACAAGAAATTATAGAACAAAACCCAAGACATAGATATTCAGGCGATTTGCTTTCTGATGTATCCAATGATACAGTTTTAAGTAAATCTCAAATCGGCCAACTATATAATATGCTCCACATTGAGTTTCAAGACCCTTTTTCTATCAAATCTATTACTTCCAAAGCTTTTCCAGAATATAAAATAAAAGTAAATGATTTAATTTATGATTTTGCTTTACCTAATAAAGAGAAGAATTTAATAAGTACTAAAGATTATCGAGGACAAATATTATTTATTGATTTTTGGGCTTCTTGGTGTAAACCTTGTCGAGCTCAATTTCCAGAATTGACAATCATAAACAATGACTTTGAGGAAAAAGGAGTAAAAATCCTCGGTGTTTCCATCGACGAAAAAACAGATGATTGGCTTAATGCTTTGGAGACAGAAAAACCAAAATGGAAAAACGTAATTGATATTGAAGGTTTTACTGGAAAATTGGCAAATAAGTATGGAATATTTTCTATTCCATATAATGTTTTAGTTAATGAAAACGGAAAAGTAATCGCAAACGATATTAGTTTGGAGAGATTGAGAAAAGTCTTGGATTCAATAACAAATGGTAGAAAAACTATTGCCAACAAGGTATAAAAACCATTGCTAAGTAAAAGAATATTTGGATAATCCGCGCCGAAAAAGACTGTAAAAACACATAAAATTAATTAATTTTAAAACCCCCGCAACGGTCTTTATACTGGAACGTTAGGCAACATTAAAACGAAATGGAATCTCAATTCAAAAATCCGATTTCAATCGAAGAGTTAAAAGAACGTTACGCAAAAGGAGAACGTGATTTTAGAAACTCGGATTTTGACTCTGAAACGTTTGAGAATTTAACTCTTGACGGAATTGATTTTGAGCATTCTTGGTTTCATAGTTCTAAATTTCGAAACTGTTCGCTGAAAAATGTAAATCTAAAAAACTGCAATCTAAAATGTTGCGAATTTGATAATTCGGATTTTGAGAATGTTAGTTTTTATAATTCTTTACTTTGCGGTTCTGACTTTCACAACAGCAATCTGAAAGGAACTGATTTTACTAAAGCAGGATTTTATGGTGCGGAATTGAATACTGTTGACTATTTAAAACATATATCGGACAAAAATAACGTTGCCTAAGCCGGTAACCGTTGCACAACCCCTTAATTTTTTAAACCTGAACCAA
>TARA_R110000851_G_scaffold243823_1_pt1 | contig 41246 bp, 80 predicted proteins | sample TARA_R110000851 | Tara Oceans TARA_R110000851 (sample SAMEA4397627) | marine metagenome | biome: Polar Biome; feature: [DCM] deep chlorophyll maximum layer (ENVO:01000326); material: water (ENVO:00002006), including particulate matter (ENVO:01000060) such as... | depth 17 m
AAAAAAAAAGAAATCCAAAATCTCCTTACCGATTATGAAAAGAATTAAAGCAAAAAAGGTAGCGGGTTTAAAAAAGTGGAACAAAATAGTCTCCATTTTAGTAAAAGACTACAAAAAGCAGAAACTACCATATGATATAAAAGAAGTAAGGGCAGAAGCCTCCGCTATCTATAAAAAAGGCTTTAAAGCGGTAGTTCCTTCAAAACTTCGAGTAAAAGATGTCATAAAAACCAAGAAAGAGGTTGGTATTCCTAAGATATTAGAGGTTGATGCAAGTAATATTGACCAAGAATTATGGTTTCGAGATGAAACGGGTGGGGATAAATTTGGTTTGTTTTTTAATGTCGGAAATTGGGCAACAAAACTAAGTAATGCTTATCCGACCATCCCAATTATGGTAGTTACTAAGAATAATCAGTCTGCACCATTAATAATTCAAGGTTATCAAGGTAGTTATGATGGTTCTCCATTTCAAGAATTAGTGGAGAATATGCGTATGACGATGACAAATCCCGAAGATTCAAAATCAGAAGAAGTTGGAGAGTTTTTCGGTGAGCCTATTTCTATAAAAGGAAAAATTTATGCATTGTTTTACGATGGTAATTTAGATATAGATGTTCTTCGACAAAAACTAAAGTTTGAATTGGATGTTAAACCAACTATATTAAAGCCAAAGATTAGAAAAATAGTTGAAAAATTGGACGAAGAGGAAACGCAGAAGATATTAAAGCCGAAAAAAAGAGGTAGACCTAAAGGAAAAAAAGAGACACCAAAAAAGAAGCCATTAACTCCGATTGAAAAGAAGCCATTAAAACCTACTGACAAGCGTTTAAAAGATAATAGAGGCGAAGAGAGGGTGAAGGAGATTAGAGGTCTTATAAGTGACTTAGAGAAGCGGGAGGATAGGTTAGAAAAGAAATTAACAAAGAAGTTGATTACAAAATCCGAATATCGTAAACAACAGAAACAAATAGCGGCAGATATAAGCGATTTAACAAAAAAACTTAAAAAAGGTGGTAGTATATGAAACAAGGTGAAACTCACATAGATTTAATTAAAATTGCACAAGCGCAATTTCCGAATACGATACAATTAGATGGTTTCGATGAGGCAATTATAGGACTATCGCTACGAGTTAATAATGTAAGTAATTATGTTTATTCCGTAAATAAAATTATAATATGCATAATGAGAGATGGTAATAATTATGAAGAAGCAGTTGAACATTTTTTTTACAACATAAAACCATTAGAAGACATAGATAAAAACAACTCGCCATTTTTTTATGACGATAGACCACACTTTTCTTTAAATTAAAATAAAAACTATGAAATCAAAACTGAAATATAACACCACTTTAAATAAAGAAGATAAAATCGAAGATATTGTTAAAAAATCTATACTTCATTCTATTGGAATGATAGAAGATGCTTCCACTATGTTAAATGACAAAGAATTTGATGGAACAAAAAAATTACAAATAACAATAAGCGTAGTTGATAAATAAATAATCAAACTAATAAAAACATGAAGGTAATAGTAACGGGGGGATTAGGATTTATAGGTTCAGCATTTGTTAGGATGTTTAAAAATAATCGTAATATTGAGATTATAATAATTGATAAATGCACTTATGCATCTGATGAAAAGAGAGTAAAAGGATGTATTTACGAACTTATTAAAAAAGATATTTGCAATGTAAATTTAGGCGATTTGTTAGGTGCTGATTACATAGTGAACTTTGCAGCAGAAAGTCACGTTGATAACTCTATTGAGAATGGATTACCCTTTATTAAATCAAACATAGAAGGAGTGTTTAATTTGTTAGAATTATCACGACAAATTCCAACACTAAAAAAATTCGTTCAAATATCAACTGATGAAGTTTATGGTGATATAAAAAATGGAGAATCAAAAATTAATGACATTTTAAATCCATCATCTTATTACTCAGCAACTAAAACATCAGCAGATATGTTAGTTATGTCTGCGGGTAGAACATACAATTTACCTTATCTAATTACTCGGACTTGTAATAATTTTGGGGATTATCAAGACAAGGAGAAATTTATACCTAAACTATTTAACACAATAAAAAATAATAAAAGATTTCCGTTGTATGGTAATGGTAATCAAGTTAGAGAATGGATTTGGGTAGAAGATAATGTTAATGAAATTTGGAGATTAATGAAAGAAGGAATAGAGGGTGTTAAACATATAGGTTCAAGAAATAGATGGAAAAATATAGACATAATTCTACTGATAGGTAAAATTTTAAATAAAAAAGTAAAATATGAGCAAGTTTCTGACAGATTAGGTCATGATAAAAGATATGCTTTACACTCATTAAATAAAATTAATTTAACACTTGATAATTATTTAGAGGGATATATATTACAAAATATAGAAATACAAAAATAAAAACATGACTACACAATTACATATAAATAGAAATTCACAAACTAATAAAATTACATCCATTATTGTAAACGATAAGTATAAATTTAAAGGAGATAATAAAGTTTATAGCGTGAATTTTGTTCATCAAGAGTTAAAGGATTTCCCAAAATGGCTTCAAGAACCACAAACGCAAAAATTAATTGACATCATATGGAAAAGTTAGGAATATTTAAAATTATAGGAGACGAACTTGTATACGTAGGATGCTATGCGACACGAGAAGATGCTTTAGCCTATCTAACGGAGATAAAAAAAATGATAGACTATGAATGTCAAAGCAAATTGATTGGAGAATATGTGCTTGTGCCAATGCTGCATTTTGATTTAGTTCATCCATCGTCTAACCTTAACCAAAAATAATTAAAGGAAATATGATAGTCTTTAACATCGAAACAACTATTTCTAATTATAAAAAATTAAAAAGGGACTTTAAAGTAAGGAAATCTGCTAATTATACTGAATTTGTTTATCCAAGTGGCAAGAGAGTTTTTCAAAATGAAAGCGATAAATTTCGCAAAGGTTTATTTTTATTTAGGATGGTAAAATCTGATATAAAAAAATATTTGTTGAAGTATGGCGAAGTCGAGCCATACGAAAGCCTACCCGTAAATTATCGAAATGAACAATATAATGATGGAGAGGGTGAAATTATAGGTATAGATATAGATAATGCTTATTGGCGAATTGCCTATTTAAAGGACTATATAAGCGAGAACACATATCTGAAAGGGATAGAGAAGAAAAAAGAATTAAAACCCGTTAGATTATCCGCTTTGAGTTCATTGGGTAGGGCGAGGACATATGAAGTCTATCAAAAAGGGGTCTATGCATTTGACGAAATTCATTCTGAACAAAAAAACCTACAAAATATATATAATGACATACGTTTTTCGACTTATGGTGTAATGTATGAATGTAGCCAATTGCTTGGTAATGACTTTCATTCGTGGAGGACAGATTGTATAAATTTTAAAGACACTCCCGAAAATAGAAAAAAAGTCATAGATACTTTAGAAATGTATAACCTTGATTGGAAGGAAGAATAAATAGGTGTTGGGAGGGGTGGCAAGGAGAATCGAAATTGGAGTTTTAACTCCTAAAGAACCCCCCCAACACTTTTTAATAAAAGTATATGAATAAGGCAGAATGGAAAAAATATGTAGATAGTGGAGAAGTCCCATATTATTTTTTTAAATCTATCGCAAAGGCAATTAAAAGTGGAAATAATTTAACAAGTAAACAACTTGCGGTGTATTCAAGCAATGCAGAAATAATTGAACTTTTATTGTCAAAATCAACTAAATTAAAATAAATGAAAACAATAATTTTTGCATTGATAATTTCCGTTTTACTTATGCCAAAAAATGAGGTTTTGATGGAGTATGAAAATAGCCTTGAATATTTATGGGGAAATAATTATACTATTCATAGAATAGATAGTGTACAGAACTATGAAATTATAAATTCTCAATATTTTACAGATGTGTTTATTTTAAATAGTTTTCTTACACACTTTGGTCAAGATACAACGAGTTTTACAGATAACTTTAGAGATACGGTAAACGTGGAAAACTTGTCTAATTATTTAAGCGGATATGGAAGTAGGTATGAAATAGGGTTAGACACCATTTACAAGGATTTTTGGAACTCTCATGGAACTATCTGTGCATCTGCTAACATACCATTTATTGATGCTAATAGCACTAAGTGGGATGAATTAACGGGAGTTAGTTCTAATCCTTTACCGCATAAATCATTTACTATAATGATACCTTTAAGCGGTGGAGGAAATGAAATAGTATATTATTTTATAAATAAATCAAATCCTCCTAGTTATTAAAGTATTTACAATTAAAAAGGGAGGTGCATTAGCATCCTCCCTTTTTTTATGTATAAGTAAATCTTAAATACTAATTATACAATTTTTGAAGATACTCATAGTTTTTTAAAACGTGAGTGTATTGTTCCCTACTCAATTCTGTTAGTTGTCTTGCTCGTGGGTCTAACATATTATACGCACCATTTTGTTGAACTCGCACATAACTTGCAAATTCTTCCTTACTAACTAAGTAATCAACCTTAGTTACCGCTTTTTTACTCATTGTTTGCTTTGACATATCCTTAATTTTTATAGTTATTATATAACAAATCTAAACAACTAAAATCAATAAAACAAATATATTTTCACTTTTTACAAAATAATTTGTTTTTATTTGAGAAATGTTACTATATTTGAGTAACCAATTAAAATTATATATTATGGCACAAGGCGGAAATTATGTAGATATGCTTCTTCCCGAAGAGGACAAAATGTTAGTGTTTAAAGACTATAACGACAATTTATTTGTAGGCACATTCATAAAGAGTGAGGATATGTTCTTTATATGCGAAAATCTACAAAAAGATATGTCGGGAGATTTTAACTATTCGAGATATGTAAAGGCATGGACGTATATTAATATTTAAACTATAAAATATGAAACCAAAAGTTAGAAATTGGATAAATCAATTAGAAAATGGAGTTATAAAATCAAAGACGACAACGATTTTGTATGCAATTCATTCACACACAAAAAACAAGGGTTTCACAACCGTTTATGAGTTAAGGAATGAATTACCATTTCCCCATCAAACATTAACTGCAATATTGAGTATGGTGCAAGATGAGGGTTTAATAGCAATGTATGGCGAAGAAAAAATTAATGATAGTTTATTTCAAAAAATACGATACGCAAGACCCGAAGAAAGAACCCAATTGATTTATTTACGAGAGCATGAAAAATTTACACAATGGGTAGTCAGAGGATTAAAGGATTTTTCAAAATTTTTACCTCAAAGCATCGAAGAGGGGTTAAAAGGTTTGTAACTTATGAATAGTCATCGCCTTAAAATAAGGTGATGGCTTTTTATTCAAAAGAGTCTAAGTAGTTTTGAACGCTTTTTTCTTTCCACAAATCACAAGCAATTTTTTCGCCAAAAACATTATCAGATGGGTAATGTACACCCATAATAATTCTTGATTTAGACATTTGCTCAGATAATTTTGTTAATTCCACCCGTTTGTTAGGAAAGTCTTGAGAAATAACTTTTGTTAAAAACCTACCTTGACAAGCATGACCACTTGGAAATGCGGGAGTTTGCCCACTTATAGTTTCCATTGGATGTAGACTTTGCTCCGTATAATATGCTACTTGAAATGGTCTTGGTCGTTGATAATGAACTTTTAAATCCATTATTAAACAACCTAATGCGAAACTTATAGTAACAAGTTTGTCTATATATGCTTCATTAAATGGAATATTGAGTTTTTTTAAGTAAACTTTAAATGTCTCGTCCATACTACCATCAGATAATAAAGCAAACGCTTCTATTTTTGCCCAATTTTCTTTGCCTCTTGCGGTTTTTTGAATAGAGATTATTTTTTCGATTTCATCAGATGATTCTATCATATCGGGAAAGTTTAAATTTTTGTAATTATCAAAAAATTTCGTAAACACATTTTTTTGATTTAAATACTCCAAACTTTCTTTTGTTACATTTCCGTAAACTAATTCCATAATTGTAAAGATAAAAAAAAAGGGGAAGCAGAAACTCCCCCCTAGAAACAATAACGAAAGAGAAACAAAGGATTTAAGCAAAAAACTCCTATAATAAACAACCAACTTTCGTATGTCGTACAAATATAATGATTTTTATCTAATTATTTTAATGAATTATTTTGGAGAGTTTAAAGAATTATTTGTAATATTGTATCAAAACTTACATAATATGAGAGTAGATATTACTGATGCCTTATTTTCTTGCGACACTTGTAATAAATCATTTGGAATAGATAGTGGTGGTTTTTTAGGAGAACATAATGATTTATCTAAATTTTTAAAAAATGGAAATACAAATGATAATGAAGTAGGATTTTCATGTTCGCCATTTACAGAATTAAAATCATTATGTAATAGTTGCCTTACTGATTTGAAAGATGCTTATAATAATAAATAAAAGTGGAGATGTTAAAAAAAGAAATAATGAAGCATGATGTATTATTGTCATTTGCGGATTTTGGAGAAGGTGATATAAATAATTTTTGTTTTACGCATTTTGGCGGAAGTAATTGGGAGGAGCATTCGTTTTACATCTTCGATAAATTTCGAGATAAAAATAAAGTTATGATAGATATGGGTGGATGGCTTGGGATAACTCCTTTATACTGCTCACAGAAATTTAATTCGGTAGTAGCATTTGAGTGTGATAAAGTTGCATTAAAGCGATTTCACGCTAATTTAAATGCTAATCCTAAGATAACTAATGTTAATGTAATCGAAGAGGCGGTTTGGATAGAAAATGGTGAAATAGAACTCTATGCACAAGGAGAGTTTGGAGATAGCGAAAGCACATTAGTTATTTTAGAGCCATCGGATGACGGTAAAATAAATAGTGTTAAATGCTCCACTTTTTTAAGTGCTATGAATAATCAACGAATATCATTGAGAGATATTGGCTTTATTAAAATGGACATAGAGGGCAGCGAAGCAAAAGTTATTTTTGATATGCAAAATTATTTAAGTGCCTATAAGCCTACGTTGTATATATCAATTCATCATCACTTAATAGACGATTTGGGAGTTTTAAATTTGCTCACGTTATTGTTTAGTATTTATTTAAAAGCAATTATATTTAATGCCAATGGACAAGCACAAGAAGTCTCTAAAGCAGATATTATAAACAACAAACTTGGAGATTGTGTTTTCACTCAAAAATAAAATGTTTATTGATTCTGAAATAACATATATGGTGCTTGTCCATTGCGATAGGGGGCAGAAATATAGAAATATTGTCGATGCTCCTAAAGAAGAAATAGTAACTCATGAATTTCCTTGCAAAAAGTCTACTAATGAGTATGTTAATGTGCTGAAAGATATTAATAAAACAGAAATGGAGGGACGATTTCATTTTTTAATAGTGCCTCGTTCTATAAGTTTTAGTGACCAATTTACAAACGAAACAAACCAATATAAATAAAATGGAAGAAACAATTAAAAGCAAAAAATTTATCATGCTTCATGTCTCAGAAAATGAGTCTACTGAATTTTTAAAAGATGCTATAACCAATTCTAATGTCGAAAGGGGATTATATGTCCGAAGCGGATGTGGTAAAGAGTTGATAGGGCAATTTAATAAAGCCAAAGATAAAGGCTACTTTCCCATAGGTATAGTATTAGATGATTCATATAATATGGAGATATTATTTAAGAGGCATCCAAATCAAACCTCTAAAATGAAGTTAGCAGAAATTAATAAACTAGAAAAATTTGAGTTATGAGTTTAGAATCTAAAAGAGTAGCACTTATAGCATTGCTTGTAATTATTTTGATATTGATACAACTATACCAAATGTGTTATAGTCGAAACAAATTAAAAAATAGTAAAGTTGAAGATGAAAATACGCAAACACATTGCTCATCAGCATATGATTTGCGAGAACTTAAAAATAGAGTGGATAAATTAGAGGTGGACTTGACATATATAAAGCATTCTAGTTTTAATGCTAATAATCCATCAAAAATTGAAGTGATTGAGCCTAAGAGTAAAAAAACTTTCAAATCTCCAATTGTAGATTTATTAAAGAAAAAACCACTAAAAAAACAAAGATTTAAGCATTTTACCGAGAGTGAAGTTGATGCTGAACTTAGAAGTAAATGGGGACAGATTTTATTGGCGATGTCCAATGAAAAGTATAACGAAGAATTTCACAAAGCCTATAATAGACTCTATTATAAGCGAAAAATTAAAAAATAAAAATATGAATTATAATATAAAACCCTTTTTAAAAGAAAAAGGTTACAATTTATCAAAATTAGCATCAATGATGAATATGTCTTTTCAAAAGTTTGACCATCATATTAGACCAAAAGAGGATTTATCTTTCAATTTTGTTACGCAGTTAAGTAAGCATTTAGATATGAGTGTTGATGCTTTTATTGTGGCGGTCAGCATGAAAAAACAAGTAGTAGATGTTACGTCAGAGAATTAACAATAGCAATTATAAAAATAACAATAGTATTTTAAACAAAGCAGATGACTTTCAATTCTGCACAGATACTTTGTTGTCTTTAAAACTATTTTGTTGTCAATGTTTACGAGCAATAGAAATAGAGAATATTGGCGAGAGCAATAATATTGATAAAGATTCAGTCAAGAAAATTATATATAGCGGAGGTAGTGATGTTATATACATTTGGATGACAGATGAGCATAGTGCTAAAATGCTTTCTGAGACGTTAAATCATTGGTTGATTTGCAACGACCCAACCTATAATGGTTTAACCATCGATTATTCCGCTAGTAATTCCAATTTATTTATTATTGAATTAAACTACATGGATGAGAAGGTTATTGATAGAAATAAAAATAATAATATTAAAACAATAATTGTATGATACAATTTTTAAATAGGGCAATAAATATTTTTATGAAAACAATTATGTACATAACACATGGTGTGGCATTTTTGATTTGGCTGCTTATGTGGTTACCGCTATTCCTTATCTATAAAAGGAGGCGGAGGCAACCAACATTTTTTAATCACCCCAATTTAGTTTTCTTAACGATGGTTATAGCAATAGATAAATTCTATAAAAAGTTTATATTTTAAAATAAATACACAGAATATTGTGTTGTATTACAAAATAAATCATTACATTTAACAATGGCAAGAAATAGGCATAAAACCAAACCAAAAGCATCTGACTATTCCCCCACTTCAATAGGGGGGATGGTTGATGTTTTGAAAATAAAGAAGCACTTTACTAAAGAACTTAGAGATGGCGATAAAACTCCCGAAAAAAGTTTATCAAGACAAAGAGAAAAGGAATAAAGCGAAGAAAAAGCAAACCATTTTAGATTTACCATCTATTCCTAAATTGTCTGAATACTTGATGCAAGATTTATTTGATTACAAATTAAATAAGTGTTGCGGTAAATATATCAGCGAGAGGTATATAAATAAACGAGTTATTAAATTGACAGATAACGAAAAATTGGATTTGTTTTTCAAAGAAAAGTGTGCCGATAAAGAGCCTATTAATGGGGTTTATAATAAAAATGGTAAGTTATCATTGGCATACGACAGAATGGTTGAACAGAGTGTTAATTTTAAGAGTTTTCTAAAGCAAAATCAATGGGAAATTGAGCAAATAAATTTTAATTGGACAAATCCCAAGTTAACTTCAACATCCGATATAATAGCATTAGATAAAAGCATCAAGAGCAAAGTGGTTTATAAAAAGCGATTTATAATCAATATAATAACCTCTGCTAATATTGATTTTGAATTTGAAAATGGAATATCAGATGAACTATTGTTAAAGGTTATCCATCAGAAAATGTTAGCCAATTTTGAATGGGGTATTGAGGATATTCCTTTTTATTTCTTAATATTTTCTACAAAAAACAATTGGGAATTTAAAGCCTTAAAAGTAAATGTAGATGCTTCTTCATACAAGCATCACTACAAAAACTTAATGAACGCTAAGAAATACTTAAACGATGAATATATCTTAGGTTTTAAAGTGAAGTCTGATTATAAAAAATGTAATGTATGTGCTTTATACTCAACTTGTTTAGATGCCATAACTACTCCAAAAATTGAAGAACAATGGATTTAATAAGAAAAAATAAAAAGACTCTTATTTTAAAATTTGCTGCGGGAGAACAATGTTTTTGTTGCAGTAAGATATTTAGAGAAAAAAAAGAAATTAAACAGAAGTTTAAGTCAGAAAAAGAGTATCAAGAATATGTTTCGATGTTAAAATTTAATTTTGGAATAGAAATAAATAATAATAATAAATAAACTAAAAATGACAAAAAATCTATCCGTTTGGGAACAAACATTAAAAACTGCACATGGAAAATTTCATTCCATAAACAAATCCAAAGCCACAAGTGAATTAGGATTTGCTCTACAAATTTTTCAAGGCAACGACTATTTGCAAAAATGCGACCCAACATCCATTCTTAATGCCGTTGTAAATGTTGCTAGAACTTCTATAACTTTAAATCCCGTTATGAAATTAGCATATCTCATACCTAGAGACAATAAGTGTGTTTTAGAGTTTAGTTACATGGGTCTTGTGGCAATGCTTAGAGATAATGGGTGCATTAAATCAATCTCTGCACATATTGTTTATGAAAATGAAGAATTTGATTATCAAATTGCGGAAAATAAAATCATTCACAAACCAAACTATGCAAAAACAGAGGCAGAGCATAACTCAAGAGAAATGATTGGATGCTATTCGAGAGCGACTTTGCCCAACAATGAAATTGTTTATGAATTTATGCCAATGTGGGAAATTGATAAAATTAGAAAGTTTTCTAAAAATTCTTCTTCAAAATATAGTGCTTGGAACACATGGAGGGATGAAATGATTAAAAAATCAGTCATTAAGCGACATTTTAAAATGCTTATAAGTGGAAATCCGACAGAGGCATTATCTACTGCATTGAAGGTAGAATTTGAAAATAATGCACTTTTAGGTTTGCAGAAAGAAAATCAAAGCGTTTTAAATGGATTTTCAGAGGTCTCTGAGGTTTCAGAACAAATACCATCATTGTTTGCTGATGACTTAACAGATGAACTCGTAGAGGCAGAAATCACTAATCCTCTTGGGTTGACTGATGAAGAAGTTGAGGCAGAGTTAAATAAAACTGCGGAAATAATGAAAGATAGCCAAAGTAAAGAAATATCTTCCCAAAATAACGGACAAATGACTATTGAGTAATAGTTCGTCATTCTATTATTCACCTCCCCTATTTATTATTATTTTAATATTTAGGGGAGGTTATTTTAAAATCTATAACGTACATTAAATATATCACACACAAAAAAGGAGACTTTCGCCTCCCCTTAATAATATTCATTTTAATTACTTGTTGTTTCCTCTACTTCTTCGAGCAACATAGCATCCAAGTATTTGAGGCGACAATCATTACTATTGCAGACTAGACCTCCGCTAAAAATTGTTTCATGCATTGAATATACTAGCGGATTATCAAGGTCATTATGACAGAATGAACAAGAAGGTATTTCTCCATCGTCCCATATCATGCCGCTACTTTTGAATTTTCTAATTTTTTTCATTTCCAAATTTTTTAGACTCATTTACACTATGATGTATATATTGTATCCACTCGTTAAATAATAAGCGAGGGATAGGTGGATAAATCGTTCTAACTATTCTTATTGGCTTCATATCTATTTTTTTTATAAATAATAATTGCTTCCGTTCTCAAAACCTTCCATTACTCTATCTCTAGTATGCCTCACCTCTCCATACTGCTCATATTCTAATTTTGAGCATCTTTTCATCCAACAAGTTCCCTCTGCACCTTCTGCCATCGCTTGTTCACTTTCATTAAATGCTTTTCTTCCTTTCGCTACACTATACCCGCTGACTTCGACACAATCGCAGTCTCGTGAAAAATACTGATAATAAATAGGCTGACGTAAAATAACTTCTCTTACCCAATTTATAACTTGAGTTTTATGATTTGTGAAGTTTGGTTTAGTCTGTTTTGCGGTAAAATAAAATTTAATTCTTTTAGTAAAGTGAAATGGTTTAAAATCTCCTTTTAAGATAATATTTACTTTACGATAAGATATAATTCTAAATCTTGGGGTTGCTTTGGTTGCTTCTAAGTTATAGTATTTCGGTGCTACGCTTAACTTTGATGACTTCTTGATGTAAATTTTCATAATTTTTAGTATTTAAGATTTATTCAAATATAATTAAAGTTGAGCAAACACCAAAGAAAATAATACTTTTTTACAAAGTTTCTTTGTAAAGCCAATTATTTACATATCTTTGGAAAAAAATAAATTATGGAAACACGAACCACGATACTAGCAGAGGGAGTTTACTCCAATAAATACCACATACGTTTTAACGCTGATGGTCAAGTCTACCAAGTTGAACAAAAATGGGTAGACCATGCGAATGTAGGAGTTGAATTAGTTATAGGAATTGTAGGTAAATTATTTCCATCTATAACTATCGGTGTAGTAAATAGATATGACCGAAAAATTATAGAAGAAGTTATAACTGCTCAAGAAAGAGAAGAAGTCATAAAATTTTTAATAGATTATAATTATTCAATTCACTAAATTATGGAATATCAAACTATCCCCAATTACAGACAATTTAAAGTTAAGTTTGTTTCGCCCACCAATCACAGAGGTGCTAGAGTTAAAATTTATGAGCCGAAACGGTATAGAGATTATAAATCAACGTCTGTAACCCTATCTTATGACTATGAGATAGGTGACGTTCTACAACAAGCAATTAATTGGCTTATTGATAATGGATTTCCGAAAATTGTCGCTAGGTGTAGTGAATTTGAAAATTATACATTACTTGTTGATAGTTGGGGAGAAGAATTTAAACCGCTAACAAACACAAACCAATAGGCATATGATTTTTCGAGAACTAAACGAGGAAGAGACACAAGAATTTAAGAAATGGGCGAGAGACAATTATATACCTATGTCTGAAATTTCAAAAACATGGCATCCCGTTGTAAGGAATGAGTGCTTAGAGATTAATGCGGAAAGATTGTATAAAAAATATATAAAGCCTAGACTATGACTCAATATTTTCTATAAGCAACCCATTTATAACTGAGAAAACTCCAACGATTAATCCAAGTTTAATCAAAGATTTAGTAGGAGGCAAAAACCCCTTTGCCTCTTCCTTTTTTTTTGCTTCGTTTTTCCCTTGATTGTAATGTACAATAGCCTCTATCATGAAAAGACTAAAAGTAGTTAAGATGATTTTATTTTTTAATTTCATACGTTAAATGCTTTATCTTTTATCTTATTATAAACCAATGTCTGACCCTTTTTATTTATATGCAAGTTGTCACTTGCGAATAAATCTTGATTTGCGGTTAATTGTGTAAGAGGTATAAACTTATTGACTAATTTATTTTTATCTAACCATTCCTCTAATTCTATGGCAAGTTCTAAGTGTATAGGTTGAGTTTTACTATAAAATTCTTTAGTAGGAGATGACATAACTAGAATTTTGCTTTTATTTTGTTTAGCCAACTTAAATAACTCCTCTAAATTCTCTTTTGTTTTATCAATAGATTTACGAGCAAAAATATCATTTCCTCCAATCATTACTGATACCCACTCGTATTTTTTACCGTTTTGAATTTCTTTTTTGTATGCATCTAAAATCCAATCGCTTTTAGCACCAACTTTTGCAACTTTAGTAAAATCTGAATTAGAACATTGTTGTATTAACTTTTCGACATAACTTGATGATGATGCAGTTTGACTATTCCCTAGAAACAAAACTTTGTCATTACACTTTATCTTTTTTCTTTTATTTCTAATTACTAATGCTATAATAAGTAAAGCAGACGTTCCTATTAATATGGCAGTCAATATCTTCTGTTCTTTTTTACCCATTAGATTCTTATTAAGAAGTTTTAATAACTGCAAACCAATTTTTTCCCGCAGAACCAAATTTAACCGTTCCATCTGCGTTTAGGGATACATTTTTTTTACCAACCGTATGGCTTACATTACCACCTATTACATCTATACTATCAGCGTTCTTTTGTACTACCACATCGCAATGACTTTGATAGGAAGAATCTCTATCAAAAGGGTCAGATGACGTTGTGCCTCTATAATAACAAACTAAATCGCCAACATTAGGTTTTTTTTCGTTTAGTTTATATGCCTTTATTGGATTACTATTATTTTCCTCTCGGTTTTTTCTTGCTGCTCTTATATATTTTGAATGAGATGCATCATATTTAAATTTATCTCCCGCACCCGCTTTTTTCATAATATAAGAAATAAATGCAGCAGACCACGCTTTACCCGTAGGTGTCCACCTACTTTCTTTCCACCCGATAGATTCCCAATAGGATTTTAAGCGGGTGTACATTGATGATGATGTTTCTTTCTTCTTTCCATTTTCCCAATATTCCCACTCTTTATTTGCCATTTCAACAAGTTTTCTACCGAGTTTTGACTTGGCTTTATTTTTGCCTACTTTTTTTATAATTAAACCCGTAACAACTAGAACAGATGTACCGATTAGAACCCACATTAAAATTAGTTGCGATTTTTTATTCATGACTATTTTTTTGTTCGTGTAAAATATACTAAACTAATTGCGAACCCTACAACTACCACAAAAATTGCAGAGTAACCTACAATGCTTTTAATTCTTTGCTTTTTAGTTTTTTTAGTTTGTTCAAAATTTACCGAAGGTTGTGATAAAATATCCATCCACAAGTCATACGTTTCTTTTGCTTTTTGCCATCCTTTACTACTTCCTTTAACAGATTTTCTTGCCATTGGGAAATTTTCTTCGTTAGCATATTGATAAACTTTTCGTCTCTTGAAATACGCAGATGCTATATTGTATGAATTTTTAGGAATAAGAGCCTTGTCTCCATCGCCAAGTAAATCAACGTCAATAATCTCTCCATATGTTTTATAGTTGCTTTTGCCCGTTAATTGTATTAGTCCACGACCAAAATAAGCCATTCCATTTTTATCAGTTCCTAAGTCAAAATAATTTTTTTTATTATTTGTGCTGCGATAATATCTTATCGCTTTATCGCAAGGTTTGTCTTTATATGGAACTCCCGCTTTACCGCATAAAAAATCACTCTCCCAACGGGAAAGAGAATAATCAGATTCAACTTTCGCAGTTGCCAAAAGCCATGCTACTTCATTTTTTGTAGACAAGTTTTTGTCATTTTGCATATACGCTAAGACATCTTGTAAGGATTCGGGGAATTTAGTGTTTCCGCCTTGAGTTTCAAATAATGAAAATGCTCTGTTTGTATTAAATCTGACCGCCATATTATTTTTGTATTAAAATGCCTACAATCAATCCACTTGCAACACCAAACGAATACCAAAAAGTTTTTTTGTCATAAAATTTTAAATCGTTTTTAATAACAATGTTTTGCATTGAATTAGTTTGTACATATGGACTACTATTTTTTGCAATTACTACGGGTTTGGGTTTTTTTAAAAAACCTTGCGACTTCAACCCAATAGTTAAACTTAATTCATTAAAAAACCTTAAACTATCTATAAGCAATCCATCCTTAAATATATTACCACTTATAGTGTAATCTTTTTCAATTAAAGAGAATTTTTTCGGAACAGAAATAAAATTTGTTGACTTAATGGTATCGTGAAAAACAATTGTATCAAATTGATTTTCGTCTTGCCATGAATCATCAAAAGCAATAAAAACACTATCAATTTTAGTGGTATTACTAATAATAACTTGACTTTGTACTTTTTTTAATTCAGATATTTCTAATAAATTATGAGCAATAGCATCCTTTTGCGAAAGTATGATTTGGTCTTGTTCTATTATTTTATCTCCACTTTTATTTATCTTCTCAATAAACACTTGTTCTCCTAAAGAAAATTTTTGCATCTGAGTTTTAAAAGCCGAAAGTTGTGCCTTTTGTTCACACGACTTCCAAACCAATAAAAGCAATAAAACAATCAGCACAACAAACGACAAATATATTTTCCGCATATCTTTCGGAGTTAATTTTACATATTTTACTTAGTCAATCCTTGACCTATATGAGCAACCCCGTTACCAACTGCGTAACTACCAAAAACCCAAATACAGAAATTAGACCATTGTTCAAAATCACATCTATTCGTAAACAAAAACACCGTTACAACTAACACTAATATTAAGGCAAAAAACATTTTTCTTCCACCTAAAAATTCAAAAAACTTTTTCATATTTATTTTTTAGTTAACAATTTATAATTAACGACTGCACCAAGAGTAAACCCGATAATTGCAACGACTACAAATACCATGTCTAATTTCTCCTTAGTGGAGCGTTCTTTCCACTTTTTATTTTTTTTATCTTGAGTAAGCATATCTATCTTCTATTTACATCCTCAGAAACAATTCTTCCCGCAAGTCTATCTCCCTCTTTTATTTCGGATTGTAGTTCTGATGATAAATTATTTATTTCTTTTTTAGCAATACGCAAAGCATTCTCTACTTCTTTTTTCTTGTTTAAAGCCAAATACCATCCTATTGCTATTCCGCCACCAATCATTATAAGGTCTTTCATTTTTTTATAATTTTAAATCTTCTTCTTTTATTTATTTGTATCTACGATACAATCCATAGACAACTTTACCATTTTCGTCTCTGCCTTTAACTACACGAACATTCAAACTCGTTCCAATTCCTCTCTTTTTGCTTCGTAACTTAATTTCATTAGCATGAGACTTACTTTTAACCTTTGAAAAAAGATTAAATGTTTTGCCCTCAAATTTTCTTGTTTTTTTCATACCTATAATTTTAAATCTTCTTCGTTAATTAATGTATATGTAAAAGAGTTTCCCCATCCATCTTTGGCTTTATTACAAATTTCCATAAATTCGTAAAAGTCATCTATTTTTTTAAAAACTTGACATCCCGCACTCCATTTCTCCACTTTCTGAGATTCTGTGTGTGGATTTGAACGATGGATGTTTATACCGAAATAACCCCATTGCTTAGAGACATCATTAAAATCAAGTATTTGGTCTTTGTTATCGTCTCTCCAAACCTCTACCTCTCCATTTCTTTGACATAAAGCGAAATATTTACCTAAATGCTTGTCTATTTTATAAACACCTCTGTATTGATTAGGAACAAGTATAGCAGTACCTTTAGAGTTCATTGGATGTTGCAGCCAATATTTACCCGCATCGGTAGTTATTTGCCATTCTTTAATAAACCATTGGTCTGATACTTTGTATGCGCAAATCATTGTGTCATCAAATGAATTAGCAATTTGATTTCGATTCCGAATCCCTATTATATTTACGTTATAATTTCCTTTCGTAAAGAAAGCATAGCCTTTATCTTCTATTACTGATTGAAGATATTTAATACTCATTTTATTTTTAAAATTATGTATCATTTTTCTTTTTCCATTATTACCTCAAGTTCTTGCTCCATGTAGGCAACCATTTTTAAAATATGATTACGTTCATCATTATCCATCTTTTCACGATTAAGCATCTCTTGATTAACTAGAATTGCTCTTGCTAATTTCTTTTTACCCATCGCTAATACATCTTTGACTAATTTTTCGGGAACGCTATTTTCCTTTGCAATGGCTTTTGTATCTACGCTATCATCATCTTCTGACATTCCAATCGCATCTTTTAATTCTGCTATCGGCTTATTAAAATTAATGTTTTGCTTTTTTAGTTTTTTCCTTTTATAAAAAAAATAACCGAGTCCCAACAAACCAATCATTACGTATGGATTTTTTAAATATTTCACTTTTTTAAATTTTCTTTAAAGTTAAATAAATTCTTTTTTGATTTTATTACATCCCACATTATAACCGCAGTTAGTGAGGCTACTACTCCGAGAATAAATAATTTTGTGTCTTGCGGATGAATAAACTTCATAATCAATTATTTTTTTTTCATATATTTTTGATACAACAAAATAGAACCAATCCCAACCGCTATACCTATATAGTAATTTTTATCCTTGAATAAACTTGTATATTTTTTCATCTTTATTTCTTTTTATAAATTACCATTCCCGTTTTAGTTTTACTTGATACATATGTATTTCCATTATAAGTAAAACTTTTAGCACCACTTTTTCGTGCTTTTTCTTTTGCTACCATAAACGCATTTGCCATATTTTCTATTTTTTTGTTAGTTTATAAATTCCATAACCGATTAATGATACTCCGCTAAATATTAAACTACCGTAAACAAATCTTTTGAAAAAGAATTTTCTTTTTAATGATAAGTCAAATAGCGTGTAACTAAATTTGTTTCCGTATATTTTTTTTTGTTTTCTAGCCATTTCCATAAACTCTTCAAAGCAAAAAGAGTTTTGAAAAACTTGACATCCCGCAGAGTATAAACCTATTTTATTAGTATTACCCTCTCCATCATCTGCTCCACCACTTTTAGCCTTATGGATGTTTATTCCATAGTTCCCACAAGTTTTATCCTTTATGTTAAATGTTAACATAGAATCTCTGTTATAATCACGATAAACACAAATTTTACCATCACTCCCACTTCCTTGCCCTAGCGCATCATATTTTCCATTGTGAGGTCTTATTGACCATTTATCTAAATACTGACCATTAGGTAAAATAGCAGTCCCTTTACCCGCAACATATCCACCTCTATTTAAATAAACGGTGGAAGGGTCGGTTGTAATTTTGTATTCTTTGCCTTGCCACTTGTTGTTATCGTCTTTAAAGATAACATACATTGTGTCATCAAATTTATCCTTTTGCGTAGATGAATTTCTAACACCTATAATATTTAACTTATATGGCTCTTTATATATGACATACTTTCTTGACCGCATCATTCCGATAATACGATTTATTTTAAGTTTTCCTATATTTTTGCTATTACAAGCCATTTTTTTATTTCTCTATTTTACTTTTACCTTTTCCTCTTCGCCAAAAATAAAAAGCAGAACCAATTCCAATTATTCCTAATCCACTTAATATGTATATATAACCTTTTTTCATATCTTATTTAAAAAACGTAAATACCATACCCCAATCTAAATTTAATCTATCAGATGGTGGAGTTGTAGTTAAATCTTCGTTATTTTCTTGTACATTGCCACCTTCTTGTTTTACCTCTGTTTCTTCTACATTAACCTCACTTGTAAATTGCGGGGTTTCTTGAGTATTATAAGGGGTCTCTTCTTCTATTGGCAACATATTTTTATTTTTTTAATTCTTTTTTCTTTTGGTAATCTTGATAAATTGAAATTAACGACATAGTTAACACCACATTTAAGAATAGAGAAATTATAAATCTATCATCTTGACCTATCTTCATGATTTCTTTATGCTTTTAAATTTACCCGTTTTGTCTCTATAAGTTCCTTTGTTATATTCTGATAAGTTCTGTATATCATTATAATCAGAATAGTCGATTTTTGAACGCTTATTTCGGTTTAAAAATATCCTTTTTTCTTTATAATAATTAAGATTAATATCCTTAACCTCATAGACTTCGTTTTCGGGAACTTTAAATTCTTTGCCGATATTTGTTTCGCTATATGTTTCATCTTCGTCAACGGGTGGTTCTGAGACATAATATTTAATTGATAAAATTAAGACGTATAGTCCTACAATAATTCCGAGAATAAAAAAAAAGTTAACATTCATAATAGTTTGGTTTGATTGAGTTTATAAAATACAAAAATTGCTCCAATGCCGATAAAAGCCTTTTTCAAATTATTATTGCCCTTAAAAGCATTATTAGTAAAATTACTAAATTTATTTGTTTTTTCTGCTACTTTCTTCTTAGGAATCTTTAAAGTAATAACTCTATTTACATTTCTTCTCTCATCATACCTAGCAATTTTCTCTTGTTCTTCTCTTGCTTTGGCTAAACCATATTCAGTATCAAAAACCAAATTTGTTATTCTTGCGTAATTATATGTAAGAAAAACGGTTGTTTGTGATTGAACATCATATGCAAATTTTGTTTGACCATCTAATACATAATTATCACTTTGTGTTGCCATATCTATAACTCCATAAGAATTTTGAAATTGATACGGGTCTTTTGTTGGTGCTTTACAATAGGACAATTCATTCCCATTAATACTATTTTTAGTAAAGCAAAATGTAGATAGCATTTGTGAATCTCTTGTATCTTGATTTGGAGAGACTCCTAAATCTAATCCCATACTTATAACGTCATAAGCGTTACCCGTTTGACTTCTTAGTATCTCTTCATAAGATACTCCTTGAGTCTCGTTAACTAGCACTCCATTAGCAGAAGCGGTTCGACTTAATGACATTGGCACACTTCCTTGTACAAAGTCTTTAGTAAGCGGATTTAGCGGAAAATTCATATCTGCCCAAATATTAACAGAGTCAGTAGGATATTCTATACTTACTCCCCATGCTCCCGTTACCGAAGGAAAAACAATCGGTAATGGGAGTGAGTTCAAATATTGACTAAAATAATTTTCATCAAAAAATATTCTTATTTGAGTAAACTTCCCGCTTGGGGACATGAAGTTTGAGGGGTCTGATGTGGTCTCTATTGTGTTTTGTATTCTTGCATTTACTTGAGTAATAGTTTCATTTGGTGCTATTGGAACATCTACAAAAGAACCCGTAGTTACTGATATTCTTAAATTACCACCACCTTGACTTGACCATAGATTTACATCAAAAGGAGCAGTTACATTTGGTGAGGCATTATAATAAAATGGTTGTTGTCCCGCAAAATTCCAAATTAAAGGATTTAGCACTAAATTACCTCCAAAGGCTGCTTCTAGTCCCGCATTTACTTCTATTGCTTGGTTTATACCTCCACCTCCTTGCTCAAATAATGAAACTCGTTGTGTAGTGTTAGTTGTGTTTACCAATTTAAGAGTAAAAGAGTTTTCTATCGCTATGCCTCTTTCTTTTTTCATTAAAATATCTTATCCCAAAATTTAACTAAAATTGTCGCTACTGCACTTCCTACTGCTATTCCGCCATAAATCTTTGCCCACATAAATTTTTGTGAGATTATCCATCTATCGTGTTTTCGCACCATTTGAACAATACCATCTTGCCCAAATTCTTTATCTCCAACAATTGCGACATGAATCTTCTTAATGGTTTCTCCTTGATTTTTCACACAAGTGCTTAAATCTGCTATCTCTTTCTTCAACTCCATATATTCTTTAGACTCCATAATTATTATGAAATTAGTTAGTTTATCAATTTATATAATATTTGGAAGTAAAATGTCTGAGTCAACCGTATTTGTAGTTCCCGCTATATTATTTAAAATATTTGTAGTCATCGCACTATTACTTCCAAAGAAACCTTGTATAGAAATAGTTGCTGCGGATAGTGAGGCTATTGAATTATTACTAGCGGGGTCTTGGGCATAAAGTATAACATTATTTACGTGAAAAAAACCGAATTGTGCCGCATTTAAAAATATAACACCCGTAGTTGGCGCACCCGATAATCTTGTGTTATAAAATGTTGAGTTCATTAAATTAACCTTTACTCCCGTATTATTAGTTGTTATACAAGGTGTGTCACTAACCATATTGCAGTTAAACATAACAAAGTTAGAGGAGCGTGTTGTTCCCGTTAATTCAATACCACCTCCATTTTGAATAGTTACATTTCTAAAATAAACATCTCCATCCGCAACAATTATTCTATTTGTTCTTATACTCGGAGTTACAAATATTCTTGTGTTGTTAAATCGAACTATACCCGTTGTTCCCGCATCGTTTATTGTTAAATAAGTACTTGTTTCGGGTGCTAAAACTTGAATTTCATCTATCTCAACTACAATCGTATTTTTTAATCCTACACTTGCTTTTGAATCGAGAACAATGCCGCTTCCGCCAAGTGCGGTTGCGGTAAAATCAATTGTTGCTTTTTGTCCTCTAAGAAAAAATGCGGGAGTTTCATTAACACCACCTACATTCTCCAAAGATATATTTATATTATCTCCGCCATCGCGTCCACTATAAAACGTATTAAAATTAATATAGCCTCTCGTATCCTCTATTACTTTAATCCCATTACCACCCGTTTGTAGTAAAATCTCAAATACATCTATTTCACAAAGGATATTCTCAACATTAATTGACCATTGATATTTATTAGTTGTTATTGTCTTGCATTGTAAGTATAATTGAGTCTCTTCTTCAAAAAGTGCAACACCGCCTACTCCATCTCCCGTATCTCCACCACCACCACGTATTTCACCTTGACCATATATTTTTAATACTTTTGGTTGTGAACTATCATCAATTACGGGAGAAAGTTCATTGGAAACTACTACTCCTAATTCTAAATAGTACATTCTTAGGCTTACAAATGATTCCGTTCCAACTTCTTGGTATGTTCCGCTAAATACATATATAGCATCTCCACTCAGAGAACTTGCCGAAGCACCCGATATTGTTAAAAAAGGTTTAGAAAGGTCATTCCTAACTCCCGTACTATCGTTTCCGTTTTTGGCAACATATAGTGTGTTTTGAATATCAACACTTGTGAGACCACCTCCGCCTCCACCTCCGCTACCGCCATTTGTTCCAAATACTGCGGAAAACTTATTGCTATCGTCCATTTTGTATATGTTAAGATGTTATAACACTTGCGTTTAAATCAGTTCCCGTTAACCTTATAGTGGGCAAAGTAAAACCCGTTGAAGCATTAAGTGTCAATGTTTGCGATGTCCCCAAACTAATGCTACCCCCATCAGAAGATATTGAAATATTTTCAGTAGAACTTGAATTTAAAATAGTTAAAGTATTCAAACCCGTCAATTCAGTTGGAGAGGTATTTATTGTTCTTATAGATATATTTTGTTCCATTAATATTAGTTTAAATCTCCGAAAATAAAATCAAATCCAAGAGGTTTTATTGCTTCATTTCCTTTAAAAAAATACAAGTAAGGCTTACTAGCATCACTAGGCTTTTTATAAATTAAAATATTTAACTCCTCAGACTTGCATCCATGTTCTCTTTTAAGTTTTCTCAGACCACTTGCTATAAAAGGAGCGACTATGGTCTCTCTTCCTAAAAAGTCTATTTTCACATTTAATATTTCATTAAATGTAACGTCTTTCTTTACTCTATTGTTTATTAAAACTTGATACAATGGGTTGCAATCATCGTCTCCCGCTTTTATCATTAATTGTGCCTCCATTTCACTAACGTCATACTCTTTTGAGTAGTTCTTAATGGCACTAAGCATTACTTCTTTGGTTTGTTTCTCTATATCCATACTATAAGGTTTTATGTATATTCTCTTGTAAATTTACATAAAATCTTTGAATTTAAAGGTTTCATCAATAGGTAAATCTTTAATCTTTATCAATCCTTTTTTTAATCCGTATATTCCTTTAAGAGTCAAAGTGGAATTTTTAAAGTTTGACGTTAATCCCGAAATTAATCCTTTACCGAACAATGCAGCATTTTTAATACGTAGTGTTGGATTAAAAACAGAAACACCTCCAAGACCTTTCAAGGTTTGGTTCACTTTAGCATTTTCTATTACACCAACAAATATGTCATTCACAAATACATCAAAGTAGTAATTAGAAACCTCTATGGAAATGTCACTATTATTTTGAACTTCAAGTTCAAGATTTAATGAGACAGAATCAATGTTTGCGTTCTCTAATGAAACTTTCTTGAGTTTATATGTGAGTAAACCTAGTATTTCAAGTTGCTTGATATAAAAAGAATATAATCCAAAAGCAATACCTCCTATTCCTAATAAGATAAATAATCGCTTCATAGATTTTATTTTCTAATTCCTAACTTTTTTCCAAAGACAAAATATCCAACCGCAGCCGCTACTGCTAATCCACCTATAATTACTGAGGTTTTATTTTTAGCAAAGAATCCCGCTTGAGTCTCATTACCAATTGCAAGGTCGCCATCAACCATTGGAGCATTATTGGTATTAGCATTAGGTAAAGCAGAAGCCACTTCGTCTACACTTGCACTATTAACCGCATCTGCTTGACTTGCGCTTAAATCACTCGTATCAGCAGATATTCCTTGCTTTAATTTTGCAACAACGTCTTTTAATTTATCTCTAGGGATTTGTTCTAACGCTTGTTTACGAGCATCTTTTCTACTCAATCCACTCTTTCTTAAATCTTTTCTTGCTTGACTTCTTTTTCTCGCTTTTTTTGTAAAATTATCGAAATTATCCATTTCGCCATCATCTACAAAATTGGTATAACCACCAAAGTTGTCATAGTTGTCATCTTCGCCATCGAAGTTATCTCTATGAAACTCTAGTCCATCCATTTCATTTGAAATAGATTCGCCATCGAAATTATCTCTATGGAACTCTAATCCATCCATTTCATTTGTTATAGCATCTCCATCGAAACTACTTGTACATCCACAACTCATACTTTTTTATTTTTTAATTAATATTAAAATTCTTACAATTATTTTTTTATAAACTTGAAATAAACTATTCCCGCAACTGCTAATCCACCAACTATCATTATCATTTGTTTGTTTTGTTCAAAAAATGATGGTGCAAGACTTTTTTCATCTGTTGTATCAATATCTGATACTATTGGAGTTTCATCTATTATTACTTCTACTTCTTCATTAGGTGCTTCCCCATTTAATATGGCTTCGTTTTGTTCACGAATAAGTTCTTTCTTTTGTGCTGATGACAAATCCGCTTTTGGTTTTCTTCTCCCAACTGCACTTTGAGTAGATACATATCCACCTTTTGATAATCCTCCTTCTACATATACTCGACCTAATAATTTATCTCTTTGATTCTGAACCAAATCTCGAATAGATTTTGGTTTTCTTCTCCCAACTGCACTTTGAGTATCTGATGCATAGTCTCTTCGTACTGCTCTTTTATCTTTACGCTTTTCTCTATTTACTTCACGCTTTTTTCGCATCTTCTTAGTTAAGAAGTTATCGAAATTAACATCATCAATATCATCAACGAAATTTGTATAGCCACTATAATTTTCCATCTTAATTCTTATTTTTAATAATTTTTGAGGCTATAAAAATTCCCGCTAAAACTAAGCCACCTATTATAGCGTATTTCATTATCTTTCTTTTATTACCCTTATCAAGTGCTGCTTCTGTTGATGCAATTGCCGCAGTTTTTTCTTGTGAAGATAAATTAGGGTTTTCCATAATTGCTCTTATTGGGTCACTTTGAGCCTTTAGTTGTTTTTCTGCTAATGCAATTCTTCCTTTTTCTGTTTCAGAAAGAGTCTCTAACTCCTTCTCAGCAATTTCTTTTTGTGCCTTTATTTCTTTTTCTTTGCCCTTACTCATAGCAATTGTACCCATAGCGGTTGTCATTGCACCTAAAACCGAACTTCCTATTGCTACCCATGTAGAAACTGCTACCGTAGTTGTTGCGGGTTCTACATTATAAAAATCTGCATTTCCTTCAACAAAATTTGTAAAACTTCTTTTTGCGCCTTTATTTTTTAATTTTTTCTTACATTTTTTACCGCAGAAAAAAGGTTTTTTACGTTTTCCAATATTTATATTTTTTAACAACTTATCCCATCTACCACCAAGTTTGCTAAACTTGTCTTTAATCTTTTTTAATTTATCTGCGTATTGAGGGTCATCCGTTACTTGAGCAAGTTTCCATGCTGCACCCCTATAATTAACTCTGATTAATGATAAATACGCACCTCTTGGAACTGCCAATGCACCAACCTTAATTGCTTTACCTATATTTTGAAATCCTTTTTTAAGAACGTCTTTAAGTTTGTCTTTTGGAATCTCTGCTAAAGCCTCTGTTCTTGCTTGTTTACGAGCATCTTTTCGAGAAAGTCCTTCATCCCTTAATTTTTTTCGTGTTTCTCGCCTTTTTTTACCTCGTTTCCTTGACTTTTTAGTAAAATTGTCGAAATCATCGTCTACAAAATCAAAACCATCAAATTCAGAACTATCGTCAATTGCATCAAAATCTCCATTTACAGAAGTTCTACTATCTGCACCATCAAAATCATTCATTGGAAAATCATCGGGGTCTGCACTTTCTTGTAAATAAAGTTCAGTATCTTGCTCCGTAGGAAAACCAAATGCTACTGAACTAATGTCTTGTTCAGATAACTCACTTGCTAATTCTTGTATTTTTCTTGTAGTACTCATTTTTTTTAATTTCTATTTAAAATTCTCCATCAAAATCAAGGAATGATGTATCTCCGTCTTCTCCATCAAAATCAACAAAACTTCTAGTTGTATTATCAATTGGTTTTACACTTATTGTACTACTTTGAGGACGAATAGTTGATTGTGTTACCGTTGATTGTGGTGATGCTATGGATGGTGTAGTTGCTACTTGCTGAATAGGTGCTTCTGCTGCCAATGGTCTTGAAATTGTATCCGAAGAAACATTAGTTGTTGTTGGAACAACAACTACGGGAGTGGTTGTTGTAGTTGGAGAAGAACCTAATCCAAATCCACCTCCACCTCCACCTCCACCGCCTAGTGATTTAGGAGATTGACTCAAGATAGCACCTTGTGCAATCGCTGATTTTTTCTTTTTATTTGCAAGATATAAGTAGCCACCTACTGCTACTGCTCCTACTATCAATATCGTTTTAGTATTTATTTTCATATCTATTGTTTTAACACCATACTAATGAAGTGGTATCTCCCATTATAATTTCAGAAAATCTTGGTGCAGTTTTTCCGCCACTATATGTTTTTCCTTTGTTCTTACCACCCGTAACCGTTAAGTTATTTAGATACTTATTATATGTACCCCAAGCAATTGACGATGATTTTGATGACCCCGCAACTCTTCTAACAACTTTCCAATATCCTTTACCATTTTTACCACCAACACTTTCGCCTAACTTTCTGTCATATACATAAATGTCATAAATACAAGCGAACTTTGGAGCAAATGACACTACGGATTTTACTCCCATGTTTAATTTAAAATAGGGAACATCTTTTGTGGAGGTAGAATTAGATAATAAATGAGATTTATTCCAAGACTTTAATAAATTTGCGAAATTTTGACCAAAAGTAGCGGTATATACTGCACCACTAGACTTTTTTACTTTTTCATAATCAGAACCATATTCCACCCAAGCCTTACGAATAAAAGCATTGTCGTATGCTCCCGTAGGGTCTAAGTCAATTCTTGAAGCGTATTGAGCATGATTATCATTAACCCATTTTCTGAAAGCATTCCCCTCCGTAGCGTTTTTAAAAGGAGTTTTACCCTCCGAATTATCACCCGTTGACTTTCTGTTATAAGAACTTTTCTTTACATCTTCCTCTCCCACTTCTTTTTTATCTAACGCTTCTTTAGCATCTTTCTTTGCTTGAATCTTAGGTTTTAAAACCTTCTTATAAAGCATATAAATACCAAAACCCGTTACTCCTAACGTGAGAATACCTATTGTAATTTTTAATCCTTTATTCATTGCTATAACTTTAAATGTTTTAATCTTTTAAGAGGCTTGTATTGCATCTTGTTCTTTTTTCTTTTGTATATTTTTATATACTAAAAAACCCACTCCGCCAATAACCATTATTCCAACTGCTATTATTATTTTTTTATTCATCACTTAACTTTTAATTAATTTTTTACCCATTGGAGTATATAAAAAGAAGATTAATGCTCCACCGATTAATAAAGGCACTTTATATTTTCCCCATATTTCAGTTGAAGTTTGACCACCACTAAAATTTCTATATTGTTTACCTCTTCCTCCACAATCACATTGCTTCTTGGATTTCTCTTTTATTAATTGACCCGTTAATTTATCAATATCAATAGCCATTTTTTTTACTTGACGATAAACATTTGAATGATTATGTCTATTTGCTAAAAACTGAGGAGACTTCAAAGTTCTTAATACCTTTTTATGCTCCTTTCTTTTTGCTCCCTTCATTCTTTTCAAACTTGAAGCGATATTAGATATGCTTTTTTCGGGAAACTTTGGTTTTCTTCTCCCAACTGCACTTTTATTAGATACATTTCTGACTTTACGTCTTGATTTTCTTCTTAAAAAGTTGTCAAATTCATTATCAAGTTCTAAATCCATTTTTTCTTTTTTTTATCTTATTCCTAAACTACTTAATCTCTTCATAGGTACTTCATAACAATTGCTAAAAAACCCACAATTATCCCACTCTCCATCTAGTTGTTTCCACATTGATAATTTATGCTTTTTCTTAAAAGCAGTATTTAAAATCTTTAGTTCAGAATTTGTTAAATTATTAACTAAAGACTTAACTTCTTTTTCATACGTCAAAGCGGGATTATAGCCAACAACGTAATCCTCAAAAGAAGATAAGTCAGATGCGGGATTATATGTTTTTGCTTGTTCTTCTTCAACAACACTATTTCCCGAATCGTTATTAATTTCTTCCTCTAATAATTCATCCGCTTTTTCTTCTTTCTTTTCTTTAGACTTTTTAATAAGGGTTCTTGTTAAAAAGAAAATACCTATTGCTCCTCCAAGACCTAATCCTATATATATTATTGTACTTGTTTTCATCTTTATGATTTTTTTATTTTAGAAATATAATTATCAACCGCAGTCCAATCTTCGGGTTCTAAATAACTCATAAAAGACTCCATTGATTTTCCATATAAAATATTAAACTGATGAGCGACATAACTTATATTTATTTTGCTTCCCGCACTTGTTATTGCACCAACTCCCATATCTTCGTCATCATACCAATATCCTCTACCATCATGCATCTCAGTAGCAAGTCTGTTTGCCTTTGCACTAGAAATACTAACTAAACTTTTATTATCTCTATAAAGTTGTGGAGACAGAACTTGTTTACGACTTAATTTATCTTCGGCTTTATCGCCTTTTCGGTCATCTTTATCTCTAGTTAAACCTACCTTATTAGTTATAGGTCGAATAATTCCAAAATACGCTAATGCCACTACTGCAAGAACAACCACTCCTACTACTATTGTTTTTTTTGTATCCATACCCGACACCGCTGCTGCTGCTAATGGTACTGCCATGTTTTATCTTTTAAATTTTTTAACTAAACTATCCAATTTTTTAAATCTCTTTTTGTTTTGAAGTGATGGACTACTTTTAAATACATTTAAAAAGACATTATATATATCAATCTTAGGGTATCCAAGTTCTAAGTACAACTTCAATCCATTTAAGTCTGCCTCAACCTCATTAGAGGGATTCTTATTCAAATAATAATGGCTATACTCATGGAGTAAAATTGCCATTCTCATAGGAATAGTATATTTTCTAAACTGCTCCGCACTAACCTCTATTTTTCCCGTTATCTGAGAAATTCTTGCGGGAGTTTTAACAACTCTCTTAGTTTTGTGAGAACGAATTACATCAAAATAATCTATTCTAAACCTCCCATTATTGCTTTTATAAATATCTCCACCTTTAGTAGCAGATAAATAACCGCATTCATCTGCAAATTCTTGAGCAAACTTGATGAAAGACTTTGTTTTTTTACTTGCTTTTAGTGGAGCAAGAACAAGGGGTGATTTAGATATTTCTAAAACTTTAAAAGTATCATCTCGTCTCATTTGACCGTTATAGTCATTGTAAATAATTACAATAGCATCTTCGGGTGCTTGAGGCATATAAACAAAGAACGTCTCCTTACCATTAACAAACGCATAGCGATTTGTATAGTATGTATTTTTTCTATCGGCATCCTTTACTTTTATCCAAATTTTTTCCTTAGAAAAAGTTTGAATGACGATTTTTAATATTGTTGGTTTGTCGTCTAATTGAATCTGTTTTCTCATTTATTACCTTATTCACTTGCGCTTGTCTTAGTAAGACCATAAATTAAAACTCCTAAACTTATTAACCCAATTAGGTTTAACATTCCATTTTTTTCTTTCGCTTTTTTAGTGGTAATTTTTTTATTACCATCTCCATCAGCGTTAAACATTTTTTCATGAGTGTCTAAAACTCCATCTTTTTGTTGAGATTTTAGCCATTCTTTAAATGGTAAATCACTATTACTCGCTCTATATAGTTGGTTTGCAGATGCTATCATTTTTTTACTAATATTAATCTCCCTATAATTAATCCAATCATTCCACTAACAATTAGGTTTTTTCTTGTTGCGATTCCGATTACTATTCCTAATCCTCCGCCAAGCATTGCACCCTTTATGTTATTCTCCATTCTTTTTTTAACGCTACTCCCTAAATTGTTATTTCCAATCTTGTTTATAGTGCTAATATTTTCATTGACTATTTTTTTTTCTGATATAGTCATTTATTTTTTTCTTCTTGCCATATATATAACAACTCCTAATACTGCCAATACTCCAACTCCAATTCCAAGTTTAGTTCCTAGAGTCATCTTTTGTGGATTATTTTGATTATTATTAAAGGTTGGATTATTTGGATTGACACTTTGTTGTTGTAACGTATTCGATGCTCCTCTGTCTAATAATCCACCTAATAAACTTCCTCCAATATCTTGTATTTGGTCTTTATTATCCCTTATTAAACCTCCTAATCTTGAACCTAATCCACTTTTAGAAGAATTTCCTCCCTCCGCTGCTTTTCGTGCTTTTCTATCCTTAAAGAAGCCACCAATCTTTTTAAATAATCCTTTCTTTTCTGTTCCCCCACCTTTATTTTTACCCAAGAAAGAATACTCCTCGTCATATTTAGCGTTTAACATAACTAAAGACGATAGATTTTTAATTAAAGATTTATTGTTTCTATTCTTATGTATAATCTTTGCAATACCTCTTCTATTAGATTTTGCACTTATTGACACACCCGCATCTCTCATTGCTTCACGAACTGCTAATGGATGTTCATTAATTACTTTTCCTAATTCGCCAAGAGCCATATTCTGTCGTCTACTTCCCGAAGCGTTAGAAAAACTATCTGTAAAATTAAAACTCGTATATCTCATCTTTTCATTATTATTGCTACTGCTATAAGAGCCATGCTTCCAAATATTATGGCTTGACTTAGCGATATTTGTTGTTCTCTTAGTTTTTCTTCTACCGCTACATTAGACCCATTAGCATTTAAGAACCTTGATGGCATTACGGTTAATTCTTCGTCATTTCCCGAAAAATTAGAGGAGGATTTACACGAATTACAATTAACCTCTAATAAATTTTTATCGGGATGAATCTCTGCTAAAGCATTTAATCCATTTTCCCCAAACTTCTTTACAAAGTTTTTTAATTGATACTCTAATTCTTTCGGATTTCTTGCCATTCTGTAATTACCAAATTTATTGATGGTAAAATGAGCATCCGATGGAACATTAGTCGCTAAGTATTCGTATAAAGTAATATTTTTCAACTTGTATCTGTATTTATAAAAAAGGGGTTAGCCAATAGACCAACCCCTTTCAATTTTGAAAGACAACATCTATTAAATGTCGGACAAACCGAAAGGTTTATCTACTAAAATATGCTATGCACAGAACCTAGACTTATCTTCGTCTACGTCCACCACCCAATGCTCTTGTTGCAGAAGCAGACAATGAAATCTTGTCTGATTTTACGATGTTTGGATTACCATATCCGCTAACTGCTCGTCTACCCGTAAGAGTTCTAGCAATGCTAGAAGTTTCTGCGGGATAGAAGTAAAGTTTTGCAGTTGCTCCGCCTAACAATGAAGACATAACCACAGAAGTAAATCCATCAATTTTATATGAGAATTTAATTGCAATTATTGTACTTTGTTGTTGGTACGGGTCAATAGTAGGCACTAAAGTCTTTTGACTTTCGTTTCCATTTACATCTTTCTGAATAAGAGTTAAGGTTTCAAGTACTTGATTAACGGTAGATGATTGATAGTACGTTAAGCCAACCACGAATGGTTTATTCATCGACTGATACAAAAATTCTTGGTATGAAATACCACTAATTCCCATAGTAATCGAAATAGAAGCCGCATTCTGATAAGAAGGTGCGGTTTGACCTAAAGTATTATACGACCCTAATATAGTAACGGGATGTGCAACTGCTGCCGATGTATTTCTTATTACAACGATATACGGTTGACTTGTTGGGGCAGCATTTCCGCCACCTCCCGTAGCCATATCAAAAGCATCATCATCATCGCCATCAAACGAATCAAACTCATCCATTTCATCTTCTACGAAGTCGAAATCATCGTCTCCGTCATAGTTGAAAAAGTTGTCATTTGCATCGTCTTGTGCTTGTGCGAAATAATTTCTTAAATTGCTCACTTGATTTAACTTTATTAGATTAATAATTCTATTTAATAAAAGGCACTAAATACCTTTCATGAACACCACTCCTAATGGCTTGAAAATTTTGATTGTCTTACAAAAGACTACTCATCACCTTCATCTGCTGCTGCTACCGTAGCCGCTTTAGGCATTAATTTTGTAGTAACGATACCCGCTACAACAATACCCACAACTACTGCTCCCGCAGTAAACAACATTCCTTTTACGTTATTATCCATACTATGAATTTATAATGTGTTAATTAATTTTTCTCCACTACAAAGTGGGGATTTATATCAATACAAATATAATAACATATCTTTATATTTATATTAAAGTATAAAAAATACAATATTGAAAATTGACATAACTAACTGATTGTCAGTATGTTTTTTATTGAAAAAGAGATGAAAACTAATTTATGTACATCTGCATTAATGAAGATTTTATCTGCTTTGTTGCAGAGCCTACATTGTGCTTTTTGTTTCCTTTTGCATCAATTTGATTAATTAAAGGCTTTACAAGTCTAGTATGATTTAATGCGATATATTCATCCACCGCTTCACTAACCATTTTTGTACTAAATGTTCCTCTAATTTTTTCAATGTCTGTATCAAAGGTAACATAGAAATATTTATTACCCCCAAAATACTGCTTGTTTACAAGTATTTCACAAATCTTAAATGCTTCCCATTTATCCTCAAATTTCTTTTTATGGCGGTCAACACTATCCGTATTTTTATGAAAACGTAGCCAATTAATGTTTTGCCATACTTTTGTTCCTACCCTACCTATTGATTGAAAATGTAGAATTATATCTAAACTACTATGTCTATTTGTGCATAAAGCACCAACAAGGTCATTACTCAAATAATCACCTACATATTTATTAATATCCTCTACTAACAACAAACCTCCTTTATATTCTCCCAATACTTTCCATAATGCATCTGCTACCTCTGAAAGAGTCATCTTACTTCCATCGTTATTGTAAGGTCGTATTCTTCTACATTCAATCTTAGGATGATATGTAAACAATTTAACATCTTCTAATTTGATGGCTTTAACACTTTCAAACTCATCATTTACGTCTAATATTAATGCTCTACGGGGTTTATTATTTAACCCACCTTTAATATAATGATTTATTATTTGTAAAGTGGTATATGTCTTTCCAATACCTTTCTTACCGACTGCAACTCCTAATAATGCTTCTCTCATAATTGAATTTTAAATTTGTTATGAACTCTTTTCAATTTAAATGGTTGTAATCCTATAAATAAAGCACCATCTTCGGGTTTAGAGAATGTATCAAAGTGGAAACATACTTGTTTTTTAGATATATCATCCATTTGTGCTGATGTATTTTGAACTTTAGAATTTAAGTTATGTCTTACATACGCATAATGATACATTTCAATTTCATCTCTTTGATAGATACGAGAATAACCCGCTTTAACTCTACGAGTAGGGTCAATGTTTACGGGGTAAGGATTCGCAAATTCATAAGTGAACGCAGTATCTTTTTTTATTCTATAAAATAATGGGCAATAATATTCTTCGGGTGGAGTTACTTCATAAATAGGTTCTTTATAAAATGTTCTCATTAAAGTAAAAGAAGTATCGTAACCGCCTTGCTCAAAATCTTTCTTAGCAAAATTAAATTGTGTCGCATCGTATAATTCATCACAATCTATTGTCATAAAAGCATCACACTTATTTGCTCGGCATATATCTAGTCCTAAATTTCTTTTTTTGAACTCATTTTCAGTTCCATTTTTCCAATCTATTTTCCCGTTATCGTCTTTTTCTATTTCGGGGTCATAATGATACATAAAGTCGATTAAACCTAATGCCTTATATGATTTTAATACCTTTTCAAGATTTGTATTTTTATTTCCAAAATTTGATGTAGTTTGATATACCACACATACATAGTCCACCATTGGACGTAGGTTTCGTAAAGAATGAATTAACATTTCTTCGCCATCAAATATATTATATGCTACTCCTAATTTCATCGGTTTGGTTTTTTAAAAAAAATAATGCCTTGTCTATTATTGTAGTGTTCAAGTTTTTCTTCACCTTTTAGGTCAATATCTGTAAATTTAATTACATAGTCAACGGGTGGACAAACATCTATTTTCCAATTTTTTATAATATTATTAAATTTAGGTTGTTTAAATCTATGTAATCCACACTCCTCCATAGTTAATGGATTATTTTTTATTAAGTCATCAAAAAAGAACTTATTATTTTTATACAAACCAAAGTTCACATTAAACTCGTCAAGAAAATTTTCCTCAAATTGTTCTTTCATAAAAATATCCTCAACTACAAAATAACCATTTGGTTTAATAAAGTCTGTATAATTAACTAATGAAAATAACTGATGAAATGGATGATGACTACCATCGTCTATTACTATATCAAAATCAACACCTATCTCTTGTTTTAGATATTCTACATTAATGTCAATACAAGCATCTAGTTCAAGTAATTTAATACGAGGCTCATCTTTACATAAGTCTTTGGCATTAACACCAAAATTATGCGGGGTATAATCAATGTCTATACCATATATCTCTGCATTAGGAAAGTATTTTTGCCACATTAACATACTATGACCTCTAAAAACCCCTATTTCCAACACTTTCTTTACATCATATCTAATCTCATTAAAGAATTTAGCGTAATGCAAGTGATAACTATGATAACCTATTTCCCGAAATATTCTCTCTTGTTTTAACGGATTATACCACCAAAAATTTTTGGTTGGGTTTAATTTATCCATTGTGTACATATGCTCCTTAAATAAATAATCTTGGAACTCAGTAAAGAAATTATATTTCGGGTCTTGATTCATTTTTAATGATACAATTTAACCTTGAAATTTTTTATCATCCTCAAGTTCTTTTTTTCTTTTTTCGTATGCGCTTTCTAATCTTTTAAGAGGCTTGTAAATCTGAACAATATATTCTTCATTCTTTTGTTTTTCTGCGGAACATTTATTCCACCATGATAACTCATAGTTTATTTTATCACAAATACTCGCAAACTCTTTGTCCTTTGTTTTTAAAATGTCCTTAACAACCTTTAAAGTTTTTTTGAAATTCTTAGAAGCCTCTTCACTTTCTCTTTTAAACTGAGGTAAAAATACATTATCGTAATGTGTTTGCTTGTCATCAATTAATTTTCTTTGAATAGAACATTTACCCTTCATATCTAAAACTTTCACTTGCGTTTCTGCCCAATCACAAAGTTTGTCAATATTATTAATAATTAAATCTCGCTCATCTTTTCTGATAATATCTTGACATTCTTGACCAAGTATATCTTGCTTTACAATGTTGAACTCTAACGCTTGATTTAGAGTATTGTAATACAACTTATCATGCTCCACAACTTTTAAAAAGTCTGTTTTTGGCATTATTCGTTTTGAAAGAATTTCAGTTTCTTTCTGTTCGCTATCGTTTAACTTTTTCATCTTATAAATTATTTATTGTTATTTTTTTATTCTGACTTTGCATAACTAATATGCTCTGAATGCCTACCCCAATCTTCTAAATTCCAATGGAAACACAACAATCCCGTATGCACCCAATTTTGAACCCCCGCAACTCGCAAATCTTCTGCAAAGTATGTGTCGGGTGGATGCCCCTCTGCGTTGTTTTTATCAATTCTAAACTCAAAGTGTTGCATTACTTTCTTTTTCATTAAACAACACCCTATACCCGCTACAAATGTAGGTTTCAACGTGCCATCAACCCAAAAGTGATGAAAATTGCCTAACTCTATTGGAAATACAAAATCGTTAGATAATTCATGTTTTCTATCTTGAAGCCTAATACAAGGTTGTCTCCAACTTGCATCAAACACTTGATATAACGCATTTACTATTGGTTTTCGACACCACAACAATTGTTCTATTATATCGCTTTGAGGAAAAATATCGCTTTCCAAATGAAACATATATTCATTATCAGACTCTAAAAAATATCTTCTTAGTTGATTATGACTATCGGCTAATTTTTCCATTACGGGAACATTTGTGTAATCTTTCCAAAATGTTTTTACCTTGAATTTATCTCTTATATATAATGCGTTAGCGTTTGTCTTTGAATTATCCGCAACATAGATTTCAATTAGATGTTTAGGATAACTAAAATTTCTAACATTATCCATAAATTGATTTAAACAATAATTCTTAGCATCATAAGTAGGTACTGCTATTAATATTTTAGGAAGTTTATATTTACTCTTTGTCATCTGATTTTTTCTTATTACTACGGGTTCTTTGTTCTTTTCTTAATTCTCCCTTAATTGCTGATGGATGTTCCGATAATGGATTTTTAGGGTTTTGAGGCATATTTATCTCCATATTAGAAGTGAAACTCTCTTCCGACATTATAGGAATAGGCTCTGTAATTGGCTCGTATGTATCTATTGGTTCGGGGTCGCTTTTCCGAGTCTTTGATGGCATATCTTCTTCCTCATAAACTTGAGTGTAACCTCTATCGGATTGCTTTCTTTTATGTGCTTTTTCTAAAGTAGAAATCGTTGAGTTTATTGATTTTTTCAGTTGATACATGATACCTACTTTTATAGCCATATCTTTTCCAAACATATACATCAAGAATTGCTCATCGGACATTCCCCAACCCTTTTTCATAAACACCCTTATCATTGCGGGTCTTACCTTAATTCCAAAGTCTTGGTCGTATTTTAATGCTTCAACAGATTGCTCGTTAAATTGTCCTATAAACTCCCCAACAGACATGGTATCTCCATTCTCGGTTACGGGAATAATTTCTTGTAAGTCAATTTTTCCTTGTGCTTGTTTTTCCATTAAAGCATCTTCGTCTACTTTAACAACATACTGAGCATATCTATGTAATTGCTCGTAAGCATCTAGTGCAGTATCTACAAGCGATTCACAAGCAATTTTCTTATCTTTATTGTCAAGGTCATTTAATGCGGGGTTTGGATTATCGAAAGGGTTTTCAGAAAAAGGTTGTTCTTGTTCGTCTTGCGCACCCTCTTTCTCAGCAACTATATCCTCGTAACTTGGCGGAACAAATGATGGCTCTGTAATGTCTTCGACTATTCCACTTGCTAATTTTGGTGTAGAATATTCTCTTTCTACAACATTTTCCATTAGTGGATTATATTCAGCAAAAGTCCCTTCTCCAACAAATGAACTATCGTCTTGAATAGGTGGTTGTGGAACTTCCTCTGATTGTATGGCTTGGTCAGATTCGCTATTTTTTTTAGCAATATCTTCGATAGAATTATCTGTCTTTGCCTCTTCGATTGATTCAAGTTCTTCTAACGGAATGGATTCAACAACCCCATTAGTTACTTTTCTTGGTCTACCTCTTTTAGCCATTTTACTATGTTTTATTTATTTCGTAATGCCTCATACATTCTTCCTCAATCTGTCTTATTTTAATTAACAAATCATTATCTGATTTAAAGTTAACATCAAGATTCTCAAATCTTTTTATGTATTTATTGATGTTCGTAGGTTCTTTGCGAAGAATATAAGAAATCTCTCTTTGGGAATACTTACACATTTTCTTTAACAAAAATGCACACACTCCAATAGCATTTGTTCTATCTGCTATGTTTTTTCTTCCCGTTAAAAGTGTTTTTTCTGATATACCAAAAACACCACAAGTAGTTAGGAGTATTAACCCTTGAAAAATTTTTCTATCGTCTGTATTCTGATAACTTATCTCAAGAACTTTAATAGTTTTTTTTATTCCCACTTTATCAATGGTTCTTAGCAAAACTTCAATTAACGTAGTGGATGTATTTTTCACTTTACATTTGTTATTTCAACAAAAATAGCAATAATAAATTGAAAAAGTATTGTACATTACAATTAAGATAAATAAAAATCTATAATAGACTTTGCTTCTTCGTAGCCTACTACAAATTCTGCGAAGTAACCTTTTTGTTTTAGTTTATGTAATATTTCTTCTTGCTCTTGTAAGTGTTCGTCTTTTCTGATGTCGCCATCTCTTTTAAAAATAGTTGTCCCTTCTTTTTTTATTTCTAAGAACAATCCATAATAAGACTTGCGTGGTTCTAAAATCATTAAATCGGGTAAACCCGCACATGACCTCATTTTTTTTAATTCTCTTGCTTGATTCATAGGCACACGAATACCACTACTTTCAGATGTAAACAAAACCTTTGGATATGCATCTTTAATGTAATTACAAATAGCGATATGTAAGCGTTTTTCAGACATAAAAAGTCCGATGGCTTTGGGAGTATTCTCAACCTCCACCATCGGAGAAAAAATTAACTTAGGTATGTGTTAAAGCCAAATACAAATTTAGCGGTATTCCGTATTTAATCCCAATTCCAAAATCCGATTGAAACCTTGCCACCCTCTTTTTTTTGTTCGGTAGGCGGGTCATCGTTAGCATTTGAAACTGATTCTTCTTTAGAGGTGCTAGGCTCTTTCTTTTCAATAGATTTTGCATCTTCATGCATATCCTCCATTTTTTCTTTAACCTCGTCTCTTTTATCGTCTAAAGCACTCTCTACTTGTTTGCTTTCTTCTTCGCTGATGACTTCTTGATTTTCAAGATACTCAAAAATTCCATCACAAATGTACCTATCGTAAGTTTCGATTTTTTGCTGAGTAACGGGAGTTAATTTAACTGCTCCATTCTTAGATTTATTTAAGACTAATTGTAAGGCTCTATCAAGGTCTTTCTTTAATTGCTTTGTATGGTTTGACATATCATCAATGCCCAAGCCATACTTGCGCATTAGCAATTCGTGAGGTAGTTCTCTTGGATTTAATTCTTCTGACATAACTGAATTGGTTTGTTTTTGTAAATATAATAAAATTATCCTTTTAATAAGTCTTGAACGTCATAGGAAATGTTACCACCCTTACCATAATTTGTATGGTTTAATTCTCTTTCCCTTGTAACTTCGGTCTCTTCTGTTTGGATTTTTATACCAAAATCTTTTAACCTCCAACTTGAATAGTTCATTTTCCATTTATATGGAGGTAAGAAATTGTTCCATAATATATCCATGCCCGTTTGAACATATTGTTCTCCATAACCATATTGAATTTCGCTAATACCAACAATTTCATTATTGACATAAACTTTAGTTATATGATATGTGTTTCCATAACTTTTTTGAAACCAAGTTTTACCATATATATAAACTTGGTCTCCTTTTTTAAGTCGTGGCTTTTTATAAATCTCGCCACCTTTCGCTTTTTTAGGAACAAAGGCAGTAGGCTCAAATGTATAATGCTCTTGAACTATATCTTCGGTTTCTTCAATATTGTCAACCTCTTCATTTGAAACATTTCTGTCTCCTTTTACGTTGGACAACACACCCATTGCGTTTCTCTTAGAGGCTTTATGCATACTTTCTTTTGCCGCTTCTTTTGTGTAGTGAGCGACCCCCCTACCTTTTTCATAGGCTTTACCACCAATTTCTTTGGCTTTACCAAAAAACTTTTTTAGTTTTCCACCCTCTGCGTAGGTAGAACCTCCTTTAGATATTTCATCCGACTGATATTCGTTTCCGTATTTATCATAGAAATTAAAATTGAAAGCATCCTCCGAATTAAGTATATCTTGAACTTCTTTCTTGTTTTTCCCACTATTACCTATACTTTCACTTTGCTTGTAAATCTTATCATATCCTCTTGATGTTGTTCCGTAAATATCTTCTTTAGGTTTTGCTCCTACTATATCTGACGCTTTTACCTCTCCACCTTTAGAAAATTCTACATTTGATTGTGCTAAAAGGATTCTAATTTCTTCTTGTAAGTTGTTGAAAATAGACATTAAATCTTCTTCATTTTCAGTAGGTATAGAATATAAAACCTCGTCAGAATATTTCAAATCCCCTATTTCAAATCCTTTAGAAATAATATCAATCTTATCTCCATTACGAACTGCCTTATGGGTGGATATTTGTTTAATTATTTCTCCACCCTCTGCGTAATCCATAGGGGAGTCAGCAGTCATAATTCCACCTCTATTATACATAGAGTTTCCATCAAGGTCAAATTTTTCTTCTATTTCATCAAGAGAAACATAATCATCCTCCTCAAAAGTTCCCGTTTCATCTGAAACAACTCTAAGATTATACCCCTCAAAATCATCACTATCTAATACTATATCTCCTTTTTCTGTTTCTATATAGTAATTTAGTATATCCGCATACATAGGAACATCCTCTGCCCATGAATCTAATTGAAACATTTCATACTCATTGTAGTTTCCTCTTGGGTCTCCACCTCTGTGCATCCTTAAAATCATCAAGGCTTCCCCATAAGCAGAGTCGTCAGTAAGCACACCAAAATCTATTACACCTCCCCACCAAGAAGAATTATAAGTGTTATCTTGCTGATACTCCTTTAACTCTAACAGAGCATCTTGTAGTTCTTCTATGTCCTTTGCTTCGTTGATTTCATCCTCGTAATCGTATGCTTCTTCTGAAATCTGAAACACTAAAGCCTTTGCATCTTCAAGAGATATTTGTTTCTTGTTGAGCCATTCTTCTCCCGTTCCCTTATCGTTATAAGCGGGATAGTTTTCGTATTCCCAACTTGACCCATCAGTATTTCTTGAAACTGACCTTGAAATTTTCTTTACTTTTATCATTAGGAATTGTTTTTAAGAGTTCTTGCTTGTTTTATAGTAGTGGCATCATACTTACTTGGATTAGACAACACTCTTTGCATAAATGCCTCTACGGAAACACCTCTCTGATTGGCTTTCTTTGTAAATTGATTATCGGCATTCATAATCCCCCCACCATGTCTTTTAACCATATTGTTAACCAAATGTGCGGATGATTCTTTTATACCTTTATACCTTTTTGGATTTGCAATGACTTTTTGAGCAAGTTGTTTACTTGTTAGTCCTCTTGCATCTGCTTTTGCTCTGAAACTTCCTCTATTGGATTTTTTAACCCCTTTAGTGCCACCTTTTTTTCCCGTATCTAACCAAAGTTTACC